>ERZ779842.188-NODE-188-length-73289-cov-7.871453_pt1 | contig 73289 bp, 82 predicted proteins | sample MGYA00511095_ERZ779842 | MGnify/ENA primary metagenome ERZ779842 (study PRJEB29588, sample SAMEA2154036) | human gut metagenome | biome: human gut; feature: human-associated habitat; material: faeces | place: Denmark | collected 2008/2010 ... | reverse complement strand
ACTGTATTGTACGGAATTTTCAGTTCAGAAAATTCCTACCCGTGTACAGTAACCCGGAAAATGCATAAAAAGGAATACTTTGGTAACAGATATAAAAGAAAAGATGGAGGAAAAAATATGAGCTTAGTACCTTACGTGCTTGAATCTACAAGCAGAGGAGAGCGTTCCTACGATATCTATTCCAGATTATTAAAAGACCGTATCATTTTCCTCGGGGAGGAAGTAAACGACGTGACAGCAAGCCTTGTTGTTGCACAGCTTCTTTTCCTGGAGTCCGAGGATCCGAATAAGGACATCAACCTTTACATCAACAGCCCGGGTGGTTCTGTAACGGCCGGTATGGCGATCTATGATACGATGAATTACATTAAATGTGACGTGTGCACCACCTGTATCGGTATGGCTGCAAGTATGGGCGCGTTCCTTCTCTCCAGCGGCGCGAAGGGCAAACGCTTCGCACTTCCGAATGCTGAGGTCATGATCCATCAGCCGTCCGGTGGAGCCCAGGGACAGGCGACAGAGATCAAGATCGTTGCAGAGCAGATCTTAAAGACAAAAGAGAAGCTCAACAAGATCCTGGCTGCAAACACCGGACAGCCGCTCGACGTGATTGCCCGCGACACAGAGAGAGACAACTACATGACAGCCGAGGAAGCTGCCGCATACGGTCTGATCGACCGCGTGATCTCCGGCCACTAGGACCGGACGGCGCGAAGGCGGAAAACAGTGCCGGAGCGCAGCGAGACATAAAGAATTTAGAATTGAGGTGCGAACATGCCAGTAAGACCAGAGGAAAAGATCAGATGTTCCTTCTGCGGAAAGAATCAGGATCAGGTCAGAAAAATGATCGCCGGTACCAACGGCGTCTATATCTGTGATGAGTGTATCGAACTCTGCAGTGAGATCCTTGAGGAAGAACTCGGAAACGAGGAGGAGGAGAGACCGGATTTCTCCGGAATCAACCTCTTAAAACCGAAGGAGATCAAAGAATTTCTGGACGACTATGTGATCGGACAGGATGAGGCGAAGAAAGTTCTTTCCGTGGCTGTTTACAATCATTATAAGAGAATCACATCGAAGATGGAAAGTGATGTTGATCTTCAGAAGAGCAACATCCTGATGCTCGGTCCGACCGGCTCCGGCAAGACTTATCTTGCGCAGACACTTGCGAAGCTTTTAGGTGTTCCGTTTGCGATCGCAGATGCAACGACGCTGACTGAGGCCGGTTATGTCGGCGAGGACGTGGAGAACATCCTCTTAAAATTGATCCAGGCAGCAGATAATGATGTGAGCCGTGCGGAGTACGGTATTATTTACATCGATGAGATCGATAAGATCACAAAAAAATCCGAGAATGTGTCCATTACCCGTGATGTTTCCGGCGAGGGCGTCCAGCAGGCGCTGTTAAAGATTCTGGAAGGTACTGTTGCAAGCGTTCCGCCTCAGGGCGGCAGAAAGCATCCGCAGCAGGAGCTGATCCAGATCGATACGACAAACATCCTGTTCATCTGCGGAGGTGCTTTCGACGGTCTGGAGCGGATCATCGAATCCAGACTGGAGACAAGTTCCATCGGTTTCGGCGCGAAGATCGTGGATAAGAAAAATACGGATATCAGCAAGCTGTTAAAGCAGGCGATGCCGCAGGATCTCACGAAATTCGGCCTGATCCCGGAGTTTGTGGGAAGAGTTCCGGTTATGGTATCCTTAGACCTTCTGGATGAGGATGCCCTTGTGCGGATCCTCACAGAGCCGAAGAATGCCCTCGTAAAGCAGTACCAGAAGTTATTCGAGCTGGATGATGTGAAGCTGGAGTTCACTCCGGATGCCGTCCACGAGATTGCCCATATGGCAGTAGAGAGAAAGACAGGCGCCAGAGGACTCCGCGCGATCATGGAATCCGTCATGATGGATACGATGTACGAGGTTCCGTCTGATTCCAATGTGGGAATCTGCACCGTGACGAAGGACGCGGTGGACGGAAAGGAAAAGCCGGAAGTCGTTTACCGCGACGTGACGGTGCCGAAAAAAGCATTGGCCGGAAGATCCAGAAAAGAGAGTAACGGGGAGATCGCGTAACGGACGGCGTTCCCGTATGAGAAAAATTGTACCTGCAGGACCCGTATCCCGCAGATAAGAGGGGCTGCTGCGCACAGAAATGTCACGGCAGCCTTTTTACACAACAGAAATTTGCCCGTAACTGCTGACAGGCATCGGAAAGAAGCCGGGCAGTTGCGTTCATAGGAGAAATAATGGAAGATAAGAAAATTACGATGCCGGCGGTGGCACTCCGCGGACTTACGATCCTTCCGGGAATGGTACAGCATTTCGACATCAGCCGGGAAAAATCGATCCGCGCCATTGAGACAGCCATGATGGGAAACCAGAAGGTATATCTCGTGACCCAGCGTCATCCGGAGCAGGAAACACCTGCGGTCGCGGATCTGTACCAGATGGGAACGATCTCCCGGATCAAACAGCTCGTGAAAATGCCGGGCGGTATCATCCGTGTGATGGTGGAAGGCGAAAAGCGAGCGGCGCTTCTCACTCTGTTTGAGGAGGGACCGTATCTGGAAGCTGAGGTCGAGGAAGCGCCGATGCAGGAAGAACAGCTTACCGACACTGTGAAGGAAGCCATGAGCCGGATCGTTAAGGAAAAATTAGAGGAATTCGGAAACGCGAATCCGAAGGCTGTGAAAGATTTTATCGGAAGTCTTCTTGTGATCACGGATCTGGAGCAGCTTCTGACCCAGACAGCAAATGAATTTCCGTGGGATTTTGCTGTGAAGCAGGAGATGCTGGAGTGTGATTACTGGAGCCATCTGTATGACCGGATCGTGTACTACCTGATGCGGGAACTCGAGATCCTTATGATCAAGCGGGATTATCAGGGAAAAGTGAAGGAGCACATCGATAAGAACCAGAGGGATTATATTTTAAGGGAAGAATTAAAAGTGATCCGTGAGGAACTGGGAGATGACAGTGGGACGGAAGATGCCGATGGATATATGGAACAGCTGGAAAAGCTGAACGCGGACAAGGAAACGAAGGAAAAGATCAAAAAAGAGATCCAGCGTTTCAAGGGCATGCCGGGAGGAAGTCAGGAGGCGAATGTTCTCCGCACTTATATAGAAACGGTGCTGGAGATGCCGTGGAAGAAGGTCTCAAGGGATAATCAGGATATCGTTCACGCGAAAGGGATTCTTGAGGAGGACCATTATGGTCTGGAGAAGGTTAAGGACCGTGTACTGGAATTCCTTGCGGTCCGTGCTCTCACAAAGAAAGGCACAAGCCCGATCCTCTGCCTTGTGGGACCGCCCGGAACAGGTAAGACCTCCATCGCGAGATCGGTTGCCCGCGCCCTCGGAAAGAAGTATGTCCGGATCAGCCTTGGCGGCATTCACGACGAGGCGGAGATCCGCGGACACAGAAAGACATACGTGGGAGCGATGCCGGGTCGTATCGCCGATGCAATGCGTCAGGCAGGCGTGTCAAACCCGTTAATGCTTTTAGATGAGATCGATAAGGTCTCTGCCGACTATCGGGGAGATGTCTCCTCAGCACTTTTGGAGGTCCTTGATGGGGAGCAGAACGTGAAGTTCCGCGACCACTATCTGGAGATCCCGCTGGATCTCTCAGGCGTTCTCTTTATCGCGACAGCAAATGATGCGTCGACGATCCCGAGACCGCTCCTTGACCGTATGGAGGTTATCGAGGTATCCAGCTATACAGAGAACGAGAAGTTCCATATCGCAAAGAAGTATCTCATTCCGAAACAGTTAGAGAGAAACGGCCTTACGGAGGAGATGCTTTCCTTCAGCGATAAGGCATTGGAGAAGATCATCCACAACTATACGAGAGAGGCCGGTGTGAGAAATCTGGAGCGCCGGATCGGTGAGATCTGTAGAAAAGCGGCGAGGGAGTTTCTGGAAAAGAAGAAAAAAACTGTGCATATCACAGAGGGAAATCTTCAGAAGTATCTCGGAAAAGAGAAGATCACCTTCGAGAATGCCAATGAGGAGGACGAGGTCGGAATCGTAAGAGGTCTTGCGTGGACAAGCGTCGGCGGCGACACACTTCAGATCGAAGTGAATGTGATGCCGGGTGATGGAAAGCTTCAGATGACAGGACAGATGGGTGATGTCATGAAGGAATCCGCGCAGATCGCGCTGACTTACGTTCGTTCCGTGGCAGACCGGTACGGCGTGGAGAGCAGGTATTTTAAGGAACATGACCTGCATTTACATATCCCGGAGGGTGCCGTGCCGAAAGATGGTCCGTCTGCGGGCATTACGATGGCAACAGCCATGCTCTCCGCGGTGACCGGAAAGAAGGTTTGCGCAAGCGTTGCCATGACCGGTGAGATCACATTGAGAGGCCGGGTACTGCCGATCGGCGGATTAAAGGAAAAGACATTGGCAGCAAGAATGGCACATATGAAGAAGGTTCTCGTGCCGGATAAGAACCGTCCGGATATGGCAGAGATCTCGAAGGAGATCACGAAAGGCATGGAGATCGTGTTTGTGAAGACTATGGATGACGTAGTACGCGAGGTGTTCGTGTAATGCCAGGATACAAAGGTTGGCGGCTTTCTGACAGGTCTTGCCTGTTGGAGGGCTGTTGACTCTGGTATGTAAAAACAAGGGTAACGGTTCTGAGGGTCTGCGCATGTGCCGCGCCGACTGTAAGAAAGCATAGTTTGGCAGGCAGAAATCCCAGCGACAAAGTCATTCTGAAATGGATTTTTGCGTGTGACAAGGAAAGTGCTGAAGTGTTACATACAAGGAGAAATATATGGTAATCAGAAATGTGGAACTTGAGACCGTCTGCGGTGTGACGAGCACGCTGCCGGAGAACACGCTGCCGGAGTTCGCCTTCGCGGGAAAATCAAACGTGGGAAAATCTTCCCTGATCAACGCGCTCATGAACCGGAAAGCGTTGGCGAGAACGTCCTCCCAGCCGGGAAAGACCCAGACGATCAACTTTTATAATATCAACGGAGCTCTCTACTACGTGGATCTCCCCGGCTACGGTTACGCGAAGGTCCCGCAGTCTGAGAAGGTAAAATGGGGCAGGATGATCGAGAATTATCTCCACAAATCCCAGATGTTAAAGTGCGTTTTCCTTCTTGTGGACATCCGTCACGAGCCGTCCGCCAACGACAAGACCATGTACGACTGGGTCGTTTACAACGGATTCCGTCCGGTCATCATTGCCACAAAGCTTGACAAGATCAAGCGCAGCCAGATCCAGAAGCAGGTAAAACTCATCCGCACCGGTCTCGGCATGGAAAAACAGGATATCCTGATCCCGTTCTCCGCCGAGACAAAACAGGGCCGGGAGGACATCTGGAATCTCATCGACAAGATGGCAGCAGGAGAAGACCTTCTGACTGCCGAGGAGGAGATCCAGGCGGAGAAAGCTGCGGAGTGGGCGGCGAAGAAGGCGGCGAAAGAGGCGCAGCAGAACCTTTAAATTTTGGAAGTACTGAAAAACGGCATCTGCCGCAGAATTTTACTGCAGCAGGTGCCGTTTTGACGTACGTTCAGAAATTTGCCGACGGCAGACTTCAAAACGCATATTTTAACCTTTCATCAAGGTCTTCATCACATAAGCGTAGATATCCTGACTCCGCTCCTTCCAGTGGCTGGCCATAGTCTCAGCCTGATCCTTGTCGGGGACGGAGAGGTCGAAGCCGATGAGGACAGATTTGCCTTCCCGGACTTCACAGTGGACGATATAGTCCTGATTTGTGGATTTATAGAAATCGGAGATGACGCCGACCTCGTTTCTTAAGCGGAATTTGTTCTCCTTTAAGTAGCTGTCGATATCCTCGATGATTGCCGGGGAGATGTTGTTTCCGAAGAAGGAGAGAGTGTCATCGCCCTCTTTGGTGATCTCATAGCGGGAGGAGTTGTGGGTGGATTCCATCCGGATCAGCCCCGCTTCTTTCAGTTCGTTTAACGCCTGCTGGAGCGTAAAGTATGTCGTATATTCGTGATCCAGAAAGAAATCCGTGAGCTGGGAGTTTGTCAGTGGGAAATTGACGTGGTCCAGCATGTAGAGGATCATTAATTTGTAGAGCGTGATCGGATCAGATAACATACACGTAGGCTCCTTTGGCAAAAAATCATTGGTAACGGTGAAAAACACAGTTACACGGAATGCGGTGATCAGGCGGAACCGGTCTTACAGGCAGAACACGGGAAGCTCCTTATAATCACTGCGAATACATCTATTTTACAGGTTTCCACAGCGGTATTCAAGCCCTTTTTCTTCCATCATATGAAAAAGGTCGAAATTTGTAGTGAATTTGATCAGGAAATGTGCTATGATGATACCACGTAATAAATCAGCAGGTCTGAGCATGTGTCTGCGATGACCATAAGAAAGTTCAGGCCGGCAGCTGGTTCTGACGATGCGGAATCGGAAGTGTTGGCGGAACCTGCAGCCTTCGTACATAATCGGATTATAAATATAAGGTGAAAACATATGAGAGAACGGATCATGCGCCTTTCCAGAGGAATCGTGGACGCGGAGATGCCGAAGCTGTTTCTGGATCCTGTGAAGATCGAGGAGACTCTGGGGAGCGATACGGTTTATAAAAGAGAGCTATACTTAGCAAGTGAGAACAATTTATATATCAAAGGCCTTGCCTACTCAAGCCACAGCCGCGTGAAGATCTTAAAGAACGCATTCGGGGGCTTAAGAAACCATATTGTCTACGAAGTCGACACCTCCTGGTGCGAGAACGGAGACCTGATCAAGGGAAACTTCACGCTTGTCACAAACAGCGGAGAACTGGAGGTTCCTTTTCTTTTTCGCGTGGAAATGATCGAGTCTGTCCGTGTCCTGTCCACATTAAAATCTATGGATGATTTTGTGGAGCTGGCGAAAAAGGATATGGAACTGGCGCTGCGCCTCATGGAGTACCGGGATTTTACGGAAGCGCCGCTTTTTAAGGATCTGCGGATCCGCACGATCTATGAAGGCTTAAGGGGACACGGAAACCGCCAGAATGCGCTGGAGGAATTCTTTCTGGCGACGGGAGTGAAGGAACCCATCGAGCTGACCTTATCTACGGCAAAGAAGGTCTATGACAAGCCGAAGGATATCGTGAATGACAAGGTCGTCCTGCGGAAAAATACCTGGGGCTATCTCTATATGGAAGTCCGTGCTGACGGCGATTTCATTGAGATCCCGAAGAAGGTCATCACTCAGGCGGATTTTGAAGAGGACCGTCTGGATCTGCGATTCAGGATCCACCCGGAGAGAATGCACAAGGGAAAGAACCTCGGCGCGATCCGCCTTCTTACCGTCCACGGTGACACCGTGATCCGGATCGAGGCTATGGGAGAGGAGCCGGATAGAAAGCGCGCTGAGGGCGAGATCAGCAAAGCCGGTGTCTGCCGGTACATGAAACTCCGTGAGGCCTACGAGAGCGGTCTCTACGAGAAAAAAGCTGTCCTCGGAAAGATCCAGAACGAGCTGGATGCCATCCGCGGCGCAAACGGCGGTTCTGTGATCCTGTCCCTCCTGCAGGCGGAGACTTATCTGGACGCGGAGAGACCGGATCAGGCGGCTTTATGTCTGGACGATGCGTGGGATACCGTTTCTGCCCTCAGAGACCGGATCGGAACACTCTACTGTTATTACCAGTACCTGCAGTACCGCCTGGAACCGGACGAGGAGAAGAAGGACGCTGTGGTCCGCCTGTTCAGGAAAAAGCTGGAGGACGTCAACGGCCGGTTCTACCTGCAGCTTTTGCAGTTAAAGATGCTGCCGGAGATGTACGAGGAGGAGGAAGCCCTCGCGGAGAGCTTTAAGATGCAGTATAAGAATGGCTGCCGCAGCCCGTTCCTCTATATTGAGACGGTGCGTCTCTTCGGGAAGAATCCGGAACTCTTAAAGACGATGGATGCCTTTGAGATCCATGCCCTCTACTACGGAGTCATGAATGGCCTCGTGGGGCAGGAGCTGGCGGAGCGGATCTGCGCGCTGGCGCCGGGAGCGAAGTTCTTCCACCGCCTGTATTACCGCCTGCTTGCAAAGCTCTACGAGAAATACCCGACGAAGGACATGCTGACGGCGGTGTGCTGTCTGTTAATTAAGGGAAATGCCCGCGGAAAAGAGAGCTTTTCCTGGTATGAGAAGGGAATCAATGAGGAGATCAGCCTCACGAGGATCTACGAATATTTCCTCTACGCTCTGCCGGATGATTATGAGAAGATGATGCCGCGTCAGGTACTGCTGTATTTCTCCTATGAGTGCGCCCATCTGGACCAGAAGAGCCGTGCAGCCCTCTATGCCAATGTGGCGGCCTATATTCCGCAGGACGATCCGCTCTATAAAAAGTACGAGCGGGAGATGGAAAAGTTTGCCATGGAGCAGCTTTTCGAGTCCCGGATCAACAGGAGACTTGCGGTGATCTACAAACATATCATTTACCGCGATATGATCGATAATCAGGTGGCCCGGGTGCTGCCCGGTATCTTAAAGGCAAACCGGATCCAGGTGAAGGATGCGGCGATGAAGTATGTGATCGTTTCCAACGAGATCCTGACCGGTGAGGATGCCTACCCGCTGCAGAATCAGACTGCCTATGTGCCGTTGTTCTTTGAAGACAGCGTGATCATGTTCCAGGATACCTTCGGAAACAGGTACATGGACGTGGAATATACGAAGGAACCGGTTCTCGATGAGAAGGAACTGGAAGAAAAATGCTTTGAGATGTACCCGGACCACCCGATGTTAAAGATGAAGGCGTGTCTGGAGATCATGGAGAAAAAGGACCTTGAGAAGGAAGATGTGACCGGGATCGAGACTGTTCTGGATACACTCCCGGTGAAGCCGGCCTACCAGCAGAAAATGCTGACGAGGATCATTTCCTACTACCGTGCGGCGCTTTTCGGCGACGATGAGGCCATGGATGCGGAGGGTGGAGCGTACCTCTTAAAACTTGACAAGAGGACACTCTCCAGACCGGAACGTGTGGATGTCTGCGAGACACTGATCGTCCAGAATTACATGGTTCAGGCATACGAGATGATAAAGGAGTTCGGCGAGGAGCAGATCCGTGTGAAACGTCTCGCGGCTCTGGTATCCCAGCTGATCTTAGACCGGATGTTCGAGGAGGATGACCTGCTCCTCCACCTTGCGGGGCGTGTATTTTCGGACGGACACGGGGACAGCGTGATCCTGGATTATCTCTGCGAGCATTATAACGGCAGCGGGGAATCCATGTTCAGGATCCTTGCGGAAGCAGTGAAGACCCATGTGGAGACATATGACCTTGAGGAGCGCCTGCTGGCCCAGTGCCTTTTCTCCGGCTGTGAGAAGCATATGGACACGGTATTTGACCTTTACGCGTCGAGAAAAGAGACCAGTGATGTGATCGTGAAGGCGTACTTTACAGTGAAGTGTACGGAATACTTCCTGCGTGACACAGTCCCGGGGGATAAGGTATTCGCGTATCTGGAAGGTGCGATCCACGGTATGGAGCTTCGGAAGGTGCCGGAGATCTATCTTCTGGCGCTGGCGAAATTTTATTCGACTCTGGCGCAGATCACTGAGGAGCAGAAGGCCCTGCTCTCCCGGATGATGGATATCCTTTCCGCCAGAGGCATGATATTCGCGTGGTACAAGGATCTTGCAAAATATGTGGATATGCCGGGCGAGGTCATGGATAAGGAGATCATCGAGTACCATGGACGACCGGACGGAAGACCGATCTTAAAGATCCGGATCCTGCCGGACGAAGAAGAGTTCCATGAGGAAGAGATGAACATGGTCTATAAAGGGATCTATGTGCGCCAGAAACTCCTGTTTGACGGTGAGATCATGGAGTACGAGATCTGGGAGAATGAGGACGGAAGACTGGTGAAAAAGGCGGAGGGCGAAGTGACCTGCAGCGAACCGGCAACGGGGGATAAAGGAAACCGCTTCACGGCTTTAAATGCCATGAACCTCTATCTCGGAATGAAGGATGACCGGAAATTAAAAGAAAGCATGACAGAATATGTGACGGACAGTCAGATCGCGAAAAAGCTGTTCCGTCTGGCATAATGAGGACAAATAAATGGAGAAACTGATCGTTGGCATCGACCTCTGTGATACCTACACTCAGGCGGCTGTTCTGGGCCGTGAGGAGGCGTGGATGCTCCCGACCGTCATCTGCAGAAAAAAATCCGCGGAAGAGTGGTATGTGGGGGAAGATGCATATAAATATACGCTGGTGGGCGAGGGCGTCATCGTTGATAAGCTCCTAAGTCTGGCAGCAAAAGAAGGAACATCCACCATCGGAGGCGTAAAGTACGGTGGAATGGAACTGCTGCAGAGATTTTTAGGCAGCATCCTCGCCATGGTGCGTGCGGAGTATGCAGGACAGAGGATCGATGAGCTGGTCATCAGCCTCAAAAATTTGGAGATGAAGCTTTTGGAGGGACTTACGGCCAGCGTGGAAGCTCTTGGGATCCCGAGAGGAAATGTCCATATCGCAAGCCACACGGAATGCTTCGTCTACTATGTGCTGAACCAGAGAAGAGATGTCTGGGGCGGTCAGGTTGGCATGTTTTCCTTATCCGATGAGGACCTGCGTTACTATGAACTGAAGGTCACGAGAGGACCGCGCCGGATGACAGCCATCGCGGAGCATGAGGAGCTGGAAGAGGGTTTCAGCCTCAGCGTTCTCGATACAGGCTCCGGGGCAAAGATGGCAGACAAGATCCTGTGTGCCTGCGGAGAGCGGTTTTTACAGAAAAAGATCTTTTCCTCGATCTTCCTGACGGGAAAAGGTTTCGCGAGAACCGACTGGGCGCCGGAATTTATGAGGCAGATCTGCAACCGGAGAAGAGTCTTCGTGGAGACAGCCATCTTCGCAAAAGGTGCGGCCATGAAGGCTGAGGATTACTTAAACGAGAGCGGTTCCGGATCCTTTGTATGTCTCTGCGAGGGAAAATTAAAGTCCACGGTCTCTCTGGAGGTTATGAAGCGGGATACAAAGACGGAGATCAGTCTGGCATCCGCCGGTGAGAGCTGGTACGAGGCGAGAAGTGTGGTGGAAGTGATCCCGGACGGGGAGAAGGAGATCTGCTTTACGATCACACCGCAGCAGGAGCCGAAGAAAAAACGGACCGTGAAGATCCCCCTGGAGGGATTTCCGGACCGCCCGAACAAAACGACGAAGATCCGGGTGGCTGTGGGATTTTTAGATGAGAAGACCATGGTGGTCAAGCTCACGGACCAGGGATTTGGGGAACTGTTCCCGAAAACGGACGCGGTGGTCCGTCAGGAGGTGACATTATGAGCCTGATTCTCTGCAGACAGGAACCGGTAACGGTTCCGCTTTATATCGAGGATCTTGGGATCCATCTCTACTCCTCCCAGGAGCTCTGCTATGTGATCTACAACAATCCGCTGCTGGTGCTGGAGGGATTTATTGATAAACGCCTGACTGAGTTTTTAAGAAGTGAGCTTCGGATGCCGTTTCTCGCGGAACGGGTGGAAAAATGGTTGGACAGCCACGGGGCGACGGAGGAGATTCTGTACCTGATCCTCAAGGAATGTAATTACTATACCCCAAAGGAGCAGGCGGCTTACCGACAGACCGTGAACGGACTGAAAAAACTCTCAGAGGAAGAGTACGAGAAGCGCCGCGCAGATTATTTCTATGGTCTGGATCTTTTCGGAAAAGCGGTCACGATCTACGAGCAGATCTTAGATGGGGCCGGACGCCATCTCTCCGGGGATTTCCGGGGAAAAGTCTGGAACAATATCGCGGCCTGCTACGCGAAACTCTTCTGTTACCAGAAAGCTATGCATGCCTACGAGAATGCCTGGAATGCGAAGCCGGAGGCGGAGTATGTGAAACGCATGTACTTCCTCACGATACTGAATCCGGAGCTTTCGCTTAAGGATAAATTCCGGGAGATGATCGGGGAGGACGATAAGGAAGTCTGGAATAAAGAAGTGGAAGAGGCGAGAGAAGAGTCAGAGAAGGCGCCGGAGACGCTGAAGCTTGCCGCCGTATTCGAGAAAGACCCGGCTGGCCGGATCGCAGCGGCGGGGGATATCCTGAATCAGTGGAAGATGGAATACAGGAGAATGCTGTAGTTTCCCTTGACATTTTATCAGGATTCTACTATATTATGTAAGAGCGGCCGGAAAAATCAGATGACCGTGATATGGAACAGGCGGCTGATAAAGAGACCTGCTCCATGGAATATAAGAAAGGCTGGGAAGAAGAGGAGTACATTTTCTGCACCTTCAGAGAGGACTGATCACAGGCTGGAAGTCGGTCCGGGAATGCAAAAATGGAAGGTAGCTTCGGAGCCGGAATGGTGAAATAAAAAGTAGCTGTTCCCGGGGAGAGACCTCGTTAAGAACGAAGAGATGCTGTTTGGAGGATCGTTCTGGATCCGGACAGTAAATAAAGGTGGTAACGCGGTGATTCGCCCTTTGCATGAGAGTGCAGAGGGCTTTTCTTATATGAGTAAGCAGGGCGATAGCCCGGATTACGAATGTTGGCAGCAGCTGAGGGAGTGCCCGGCAGGCGCACAGCAGCAGCCTTTCGAGAGGAGTACATGATGGTAAAAAAAGATGCAAAACAGAAAAAAGTACGGATCACGAACTGCGAGACCTGCGCCTTTTACACATATGATGACGAGTATGGATATTATGTCTGTGAGGCAGATCTCGACGAGGACGAGATGTCCGCGTTCCTCCGCGGAAGTGACTTTTCCTGCGGTTTTTACCAGGCAGATGATGAGTACGCTGTTGTAAGAAAACAGATGTAAACGAGATGATTTTGTGAGTCTGCGCATTTTGCGCTGATAATAAAAAAGTAAATTGAAAAGCAGTAACTGCTCCACATTTTTGCAGTTACAAAAAAGAAACATGTTGATAAAGTTTTAAGGAGAAGACCATGAAAGAACTGGAAAAGACCTACAATCCGGCGGACATTGAGGACCGTCTGTACCAGAAATGGCTGGACAACAAATATTTCCACGCTGACGCGGAGAGAGGAAGACGCGAGGGCAAAAAGCCGTTCACGATCGTAATGCCGCCGCCGAATATTACAGGACAGCTCCATATGGGACATGCCCTCGACAATACGATGCAGGATATCCTGATCCGTTACAAGAGAATGCAGGGTTATGAGGCACTCTGGCAGCCGGGAACAGACCATGCGGCGATCGCTACCGAGGTCAAGGTCATCGACAAGTTAAAAAAAGAGGGCATCAACAAGAATGACCTTGGACGTGAGGGATTCTTAAAAGAGGCCTGGAAATGGAAAGATGAGTACGGCACACGGATCATCAAACAGCTCCACAAGCTCGGCTCCTCCGCTGACTGGGACAGAGAGCGTTTCACCATGGACGCAGGCTGTTCTGAGGCTGTTTTAGAAGTATTTACACGCCTTTATGAAAAAGGATATATCTACAAGGGATCCAGGATCATCAACTGGTGTCCAGTCTGCAAGACATCCATCTCCGATGCTGAGGTAGAGCACAAGGAGCAGGACGGCTTCTTCTGGCACATCAACTACCCGATCGCGGGTGAAGAGGGAAGATTTGTCGAGATCGCCACAACGAGACCGGAGACACTGCTCGGTGATACAGCCGTTGCCGTAAACCCGGAGGACGAGCGCTACAAAGACATCATCGGAAAGATGTTAAAGCTTCCGCTCACAGACCGCGAGATCCCGGTGATCGCCGACGAGTATGTTGACAAGGAATTCGGAACCGGCTGCGTAAAGATCACACCGGCCCACGACCCGAACGACTTCGAGGTCGGAAAACGCCACAATCTGGAAGAGATCTGCATCATGAACGATGACGCGACCATCAATGTTCCGGGCAAGTACTTCGGCATGGACCGCTACGAGGCGAGAAAAGCCATGGTCGAGGACTTAAAGGAAATGGGCCTTCTCGTAAAAATCGTTCCGCACAGCCACAACGTTGGTACCCACGACCGCTGCGGCACAACCGTAGAGCCGATGGTAAAACCGCAGTGGTTTGTAAAGATGGATGAGATGGCAAAACCGGCCATCGAGGCATTAAAGAGCGGCAAATTAAGATTCGTTCCGGAGAGCTTCGGTAAGACATATCTCCACTGGCTTGAGGGGATCCGCGACTGGTGTATCTCCAGACAGCTCTGGTGGGGACACAGGATCCCGGCTTACTACTGTGAAGAGTGCGGCGAGATGACGGTTGCGAAGATGATGCCGGAGAAGTGCCCGAAGTGCGGCTGCACACATTTAAAGCAGGATGAGGACACCCTTGATACCTGGTTCTCCTCTGCGTTATGGCCGTTCTCCACACTGGGCTGGCCGAAGGAAACCGATGAAATGAAATATTTCTATCCGACCGACGTTCTCGTTACCGGATACGATATCATCTTCTTCTGGGTCATCCGTATGGTATTCTCGGGACTTGAGCAGACAGGCGAGTGCCCGTTCAACACTGTCCTGATCCACGGTCTTGTCCGGGACTCCCAGGGACGCAAGATGAGTAAGTCCTTAGGAAACGGTATCGATCCGCTGGAAGTGATCGACAAGTACGGAGCGGATGCTCTCCGTATGACGCTTATGACAGGAAACGCGCCGGGCAACGACATGCGTTTCTACTGGGAGAGAGTCGAGGCCAGCAGAAACTTCGCAAACAAGGTATGGAACGCGAGCCGTTTCATCATGATGAATATCGAGAAAGCGCCGGCAGGCGAGGCAAAGCTTACAGACCTCACGGCAGCAGATAAATGGATCCTCTCCAAGGTCAATGACCTCGCGAAGGAAGTAACGGAAAACATGGACAAGTACGAGCTCGGAATCGCTCTCCAGAAGGTCTACGACTTCGTATGGGAGGAATTCTGTGACTGGTATATCGAGATGGTAAAACCGCGTCTCTGGAACGATGAGGACCGGACGAAGGCGGCTGCGATCTGGACCTTAAAGACGGTTCTGATCAATTCCTTAAAGCTCTTACATCCGTTCATGCCGTTTATCACAGAAGAGATCTTCTGCAATTTACAGGATGAGGAGCCGTCCATCATGATCTCCTCCTGGCCGGTATATAAGGAAGAGTGGAACTTCGCGGCAGACGAGCACGCGGTAGAGGTCATCAAAGAGGCTGTCCGCGCGATCCGTAATGTGCGCACATCCATGAACGTTCCGCCGAGCAGAAAGGCAAAAGTATATGTTGTGACTGAGGATGCCGATCTCACGGATATCTTCGAGAACAGCCGTGTATTCTTCAGTACCCTTGCTTCCGCCAGTGAGGTAGTGATCCAGAAGGATAAGACAGGAATCGGTGAGGACGCTGTATCCGCAGTGATCCCGAAGGCAGCGATCTATATGCCGTTCGCTGAGCTTGTCGACATCGAGAAGGAGACCGAGCGCTTAAAGAAGGAAGAAGAGCGCCTCACAAAAGAGCTTGCCCGCGTAAACGGAATGCTTGCAAACGAAAAGTTCGTAAGCAAGGCACCGCAGGCGAAGATCGATGAGGAGAAGGCAAAACTCCAGAAGTACACCGAGATGATGGAGCAGGTAAAGACTCGTCTGGCTCAGCTTGGTAAGTAATCGATGAAAATATGACCATGGCATGAAAGTGCTGAATGGTTTCAGCAGGAAAGGACAGCGGGTGGAACATGACCTGCTGTCAGGGCAGCCGCAGGTTTTATGGCCTGTGGCTGTTCATTTTATGGGAGGAGCAGACTGCTGCCGCCACTGTATCATACAGCATTTTTTCGTTCACAAAATACCGTAGGATACAGCAATCCTGTCGAATCTTTCCGACATGTTCTGGTTGCAAAAAATACCATAAACAGGTATCATAAGTGAAAGAAACGCTGCCGTTTACGGCATATATTTTCTGTACCGGGAATAACGCCAGACAGCGTTCCGATTGCAGGTCACAACAGGAGGCGATTTCTTGGAGTACATAACGATGCAGGAAGCCTGGGATCAGATCGAGGCGATCCCGGGATATGCGAGAAAAAAGAGCAGTCTTTTAAAAGTACGGGAATTCCTTGGTCTTCTGGGAGAACCGGACCGCGAATTTCAGGTGATCCATGTGGCGGGAACCAACGGAAAGGGTTCCGTCTGCGCATTCCTCACTTCCATGATCCGGGAAGCAAAAATTCCCTGCGGGACATTCGTGTCCCCCCATCTTGTGGATATCCGGGAGCGGTTCCTTATAAACGGGGAGATAGTCCCGGAGCCGGATTTTATCAGGGCATTTCTGGAGGTACAGCATGCCTGCAGGATATGGGAAAAGAGAGGAGAGCCCCATCCCACATATTTTGAATTTTTATTTTACATGGGACTCTGCATATTCCGGAACGCGGGCGTGAGGGTGCTCGTGTTAGAGACAGGAATGGGCGGAACTTACGATGTGACGAATGTTGTGGAAGATCCGCTTGTCTCCGTCATCACGTCCATCAGCATCGATCACACGGCGTTTCTGGGGTCAACGATTCCGGAGATCGCGGCACATAAAGCGGGGATCATAAAGTCCCGGCGTCCTGTGGTGTATGATGACAGTTCATCGGAAGCAGCGGCGGTGATCTTTGCGAAAGCAAAGGAGATGAAATCTGAAGGATTTCCAGTGACGCCGGATGAAGTCTGTCGCGGGATCCGGCCTTGTCTCGTAAAATCTCCGGATCCGGGCGTGGCAGGACATCAGGAAATGAGCTTTTCCTATCGTGGTGAAGAGATTTTGTTTGAGATCCCATTTGCAGCTCCCTACCAGCTCATGAACTCAGCTCTGGCGATCCGGGCACTGGAGGTTTCCGGACTTCCGGTGACGCCTGGACAGGCGGCAGAGGGAGTAAAAAAGGCAAAATGGCCTGCAAGAATGGAGGAGATCAGCTCCGGTGTCTATCTTGACGGGGCCCACAATGAGGACGGGATCCGGGCGTTTCTCGATGCGGCCTGCAGATTAAAGGAACTTCGGAAGCCGGATCATGTGCGGATCCTGTTTGCGGTCTCCGCGGACAAGGATCATCAACGGATGCTGCGTGAGATTGCAGAGCGGCTGAAACCGGATCTGTGGATCTTATCGAAAATGGAGTCACACCGGACCCTCTCCGTGGAGGATCTGGAAGCGGCGGCAGAAAAGCTGCGGGCGGAATATGGAGAAGAGACGGAGTACCGGGTGAGCCGGGATGTGAAACATGCCGTGAAGGAATTGCTTGGCCCGCATGGGGAACGGGATCTTTCGCTTATCGCGGGGTCACTGTATCTTGCGGGGGAAGTAAAGGAACAGATCAGCAAAAGCACAAGTTAACCGGACCGTTCCGGTATGCGGCAAATAAAGCAGAACAGGGAACCGCAGAACTGATCAACAGAGCATTTTCAGGTGCAGATTGACATGCGGTGAGTTCCGGTGACAGTATGCTGCTGCCGGGGTATCAAAGGAGGAGAAAAATGATCAACTTTGAGGAAGAGATCGAGCGCTTCAAGCCGAGTCTTGAGGTGGAGGCGGTCAGCGACGCCATCGTAAAGAGTGACCTCACAGATATGGCAGATATTATGATGGACATCATGAAGGATATCAAAAAGGAAAAGTAATATATGGATGAGATGCAGAAGATCCAGTACGCGGCCAACAGCTACTACAACCGCGGTCTGGAAATGGCAAAGGAGAGAAACCTTTCCGGGGCGGCGAGATTCTTAAAACGCGCCCTGCAGTTTAATAAATACCACACAGATGCCAGAAACCTTCTTGGACTGATCTTTTACGAGATGGGTGAGACGTCAGATGCGCTGATCCAGTGGGTCATCAGCATCAATCTCCAGCTGGACGGAAACCGGGCAGACTATTACCTCGATGAGGTCCAGAGAAAGCCGGGACAGCTTGAGATCGCGAGCCAGATGGTAAAGAAGTTCAATCAGGCATTATTCTATGCCCAGAATGACAGTGATGATCTGGCGGTCCTGCAGCTTAAGAGGATTGTCGACGAGAAGCCGAATTTCGTGAAAGCGCATCTGCTTCTGGCGCTTCTCTACATGGAGCACGGGGACTACACGAAAGCCGGAAAATCCCTGTTCAAGGTACTTCAGATCGATAACAATAACGAGAAAGCCACCCGGTACATGGAATACGTAAAGAGCCGGACCGGCAAGGCGGAGGTCGAGAAACGGAAGATGAAGAACGCGTTTTCCCACAGGGAGATGCAGGACGATGACGTTATTCTGCCTCCGACCTACAAGGAGAACACGGGCTGGCAGTCCATCATCAACATCGGTATTGGTCTTGTCCTGGGTGCGGTCATGGTCGTGTTCCTCATCATGCCGGCGAGGGAGCGAACGTTAAACTATGAACATAATCAGGAGATGCAGTCCTACACGGATAAGTTAAATATCGCGAACCAGGAGACGGACAAGTTGAAGCTCCAGGTTGAGGATTACCAGAAGCAGAAGGAGGACGCGGAAGGCCAGTTAAATGACTTAAAGGGCGATTCCGGAAGCACGGTGAACCAGTACGCGGCGCTCGCAAAGATCCTGGACGCGTACCGCAAAGGGGATACGAACACGGCGGTTCTGACTTATGTGGATATGGATCAGTCGAAGATCACGGATGACAGCTCTGTGGCGATCTTAAATGAAATCAAGGCGGACATGGATGCCAACGCCCCGACAGTCCTTATGGCGGCAGCAGCCCAGTCAAACTCTGTCGGGGACTACGACTCAGCGCTCCGCTATTATGAGAGATATATGGAATTCAACGATAAGAACCCGGAAGTCATCTACAACATGGGAATGGTATACAAGGCAAAGGGCGATACCGACAACGCGAACCAGATGTTCGGACAGGTCATCATGAACTTTGCGGATTCGGAGTTTGCGGAGAAGGCGAAGGAAGAGAGAGGATACTAAGGAGCAATTCTGGTTTCTGTTTCACAGAGAGTGTATAGAGGTTCGTTGATAAAACTTACTTCAAAAAAACTTAAAAGAGACTTTACAGAAGAAAATACTGTGAGGTCTCTTTTTTGTTGTTTCAGACTAGAAAACTACAGGAGAATGGATTTAGAAAGCTGTTTTGAGGTAAGAAAAATTTGTGAAAATCAGCCTCGCATTGGGATACAGGCTGTGGGCTGAATTTGGCTGCAAAATTTTGAAATGGGAGGAAAAATTTATGGAAGATTCATTCGTATACGAGGCAAAAGGCCCCACACTCATCATTCACCTGCCGAAGGAGTTCGACCATCACAACTGCCGGAATCTGAGATATGAGACGGACCTTCTGATGGCGGAAAATTATGTCTCCAGAATCATTTTCGATTTTACGCGTACCCGGTTCATGGACAGCTCCGGCATCGGCGTCCTCTTAAACCGCTACAAGCAGATGAAAGCAGGCCATACCGGTTTTTACGGTGCCTGCCCGCAGGTGATGCGGGTTTTAAAGGTTGCGGGAATTCTGGGGCTGATGCATCAGTATGAGTCAAAAGAAGAAGCAATCTATAGCAGGGAGGTATAGGGATGGAAGAGACAGGACAGACCGTACAGGAAACGCAGAAAGTACAGGCAGAGCAGACAGGAGAGAACGGGAAAAATGTAGGAATGCCGGAGTGTGAGACTATGGAACTCATTATGGAGAGCCGGTCAGAGAACGAGGAGTTCGCGAGAGTCGTGGCAGCCGCTTTTGCGAGCCGTCTGGACCCGACGCTGGAGGAACTGGACGATATCAAGACCGCCGTCTCAGAGGCAGTGACGAACGCGGTGATCCACGGATACCGGGGACAGGAAGGAAAGATCTATCTTTCGGCGACGGCATGGGAAAAGGAGCGGCTGTTTTCTGTGACGGTGCGGGATGAGGGAGTCGGGATCCGTGACGTGGAGCAGGCCATGGAACCCATGTTCACCACATGTCCGGAGGACGGGAGGTCCGGCATGGGATTCTCCTTCATGGAGGCCTTCATGGACCGGGTGGAGGTGGTCTCCGCACCGGGAAAGGGAACCTCCGTCACCATGAAAAAGAAGATCGGCAGGTGACGGGATGGCGGACACTGCGGAACTCTTAAAACGTTCACACGCAGGGGATAAAGAGGCGAGGGACCGCCTCGTCATGGAGAACGCGGGCCTTGTCTGGAGTATCGTCCGGAGATTTATCGGGAGAGGACCGGAACCGGATGACCTGTTCCAGATCGGGAACATCGGCCTTATAAAGGCCATCGACCATTTCGACACAGAACTGGGCGTCCGGTTTTCCACCTATGCCGTTCCTATGATCACCGGGGAGATCAGGAGATTTCTCCGGGATGACGGGATGATCAAGGTCAGCAGGCCGCTAAAGGAACTGGCGGGAAAAGTCGGGGCGGCGAGAGAAAAGCTGGAGGCGGACCTCGGGCGGGAGCCGACAGTGGAGGAGCTTGCAAGGTCGGTGGGAGCCAGCCGTGAGGAGGTTGCGGCATCCATGGAAGCTGGGGCGAGAGTCGGATCCATCTACGAGCCCTTCGATGCCGGGGATGAATCCGGAGGCTGCCTGGCGGATAAGATCGCGGAAAAGACATCGGAGAATGACAGGGTCCTGGACCGGATCGTGCTGGCGGAGCTTTTATCCGGTCTCGGGGAGAAGGAACAGCAGATCATAAAAATGCGGTATTTTGAAAATATGACCCAGACCGTGATCGCAGGGCGGCTTGGAATCTCCCAGGTGCAGGTGTCGCGGCTGGAGAAGAAGATCTTGAGGGAGATGAGGGAGAGACTGACTTCATAAAAGATGAAAATGATTCTGCCCATGGTTATGTATAATGTCCATTGATTCGGAACATCCTATTTGCGTAAAGCAATGCGATAAACAGGATGAGAAGGTGGAATATTATGAAACCGTTAAAGGACTATGTGGAGATCATTTTTGCGGTGCTGGCGCTGGCGGTACTGGTGTTTGTGTTCTGGTATTTTCTCGTGGCGGTCCCGGCAAAGAAAGCAGAGCAGTCGGGGACATTCGTGATGGTGCCGGTGCCGGAAATGGAAGTCTGCCGAGGCACTGTCACAGGGGTTTTAAAGACCATTGGGGATATGGACAGAAAGCCGTGGAGCGCATGAGCAGCACGACGATCTACTTAAAGCTTCCCCAGGTGAAGGAAGTTTATGAGCCGGAGGTGTACCTCGGAATGATCGCCGATGTCCACAGCAGCGACAGGGCTGCGGAGGCGAAGGCGAAAGCCGTGAAAATCACCTCATTTTCCGGGAAGGGAAAAGAGGCAGCGTTTGTTGGAAATGTCATGGAACTCGTGGAAAAGATCGAGAAGACCGGCCAGAATATCCAGGTGGACAATATCGGGGAATCGGATTTCGTGGTCACATACCGGGCAGGGAAGAAGAAAAGTCTGGTATGGGAGTGGATGAAGACGGCCATGGTGTCCGCGGTGGCGTTTTTCGGGGCGGCGTTTGCCATCATGACATTCAACAACGACGCAAACGTGACGGATGTGTTCGCGAAGCTCTATGAGATGATCATCGGGACCCGGGCGGACGGACCGACGATCCTGGAGGCGTCCTACTCCGTGGGACTGGCCCTGGGGATTTTATTGTTCTTCAACCATTTCGCCTCCTGGAAGATCACGGTGGACCCTACGCCCATAGAGGTGGAGATGCGGCTCTACGAGGAGAACTTAAATAAGACGTTGATCAAAAATGGCGGGAGAAAGGAGTCAGGGGTCGATGTATCTTAAGCTTGGGATTCTGGCCTTTGCAGGCCTCGGTGCCGGGGCAGTGATCGCTGCCGGAATCTTTGCCTTCCTCGCCATCATCGGCGTGTTTCCGAGACTCATCGGCGTGACCCACACAGCGGAGCATGTGATCCTCTATGAGACGCTTCTGATCCTCGGGGGAACATGGGGGAATCTGGCGGACTTCTACAGCGTGGCGTTTCCGTTCCCTGGAAAGTTTGTGCTCGCAGTGTGTGGGACGGCTGTCGGAATTTTCGTGGGATGCCTTGTGATGTCTTTGGCGGAAACGCTAAAGGCACTGCCGATCCTGAACCGCCGGATCGGGCTGGCGGTGGGGCTGCAGTATGTGATCCTGGCGGTGGCTGCGGGAAAGGCATTTGGATCGGCAGTGTATTTTCTGCGGGGATTCGGATGATTGATCTCAGTGGGAGTCTGATCTCCGACTGAGATAAACGCTCCGCGAGGATGCGCAGTGATTCTGATAGGAATCTGTCAGCTTCGCTGACCAGAATCACGCGCCAAGTCTCACGAACGTTCAATTTGAAAGTATACATGGAGGAATTTATGGAGATCGATAAGAAAGAGTACGGAAAATATGTGAAGCAGGTGACACCGGTCCACAACACCTGGAAGAACCTCTGGCGGGCGTTTCTCGTTGGCGGACTGATCTGCATGCTGGGACAGGTATTCACATCCGTCTACATGTCCTTCGGGATCGAGAAGGAGAGCGCGGCGGCGTGGACGACATTGAGTCTCATCGGCCTCAGCGTGATCCTGACCGGGTTTCATGTGTACCAGAAGATCGTAAAATTCGGTGGAGCCGGGGCCCTGGTTCCCATCACAGGATTTGCGAATTCCGTGGTGTCCCCGGCAATCGAGTACAAGGCGGAGGGCCATGTCTTCGGGATCGGCTGCAAGATCTTTACGATCGCGGGACCGGTGATCCTCTACGGGATCCTTGCGAGCTGGGTGCTGGGGATGGTGAAGTATTTCTGGAGATACTTGTAAACGAACCGGCAGGAACGTATAATGGAGAGAGAAGATGCGGCGGCTGTGGAGCATATGAACAGCGTCAGCATGGAATAAGCGGAGGAAAACGTGAAATCAGTATCGATCTATACGCTCACAAGAAATCAGAATATTTCCTGCGTCCAGAAGCTGGAGAGACAGATGTCGGGGCGCGGGTACTTTTTGAAGATGCGGGAGTGGGAGCTTGACAGCATGAAGGCCTTTGTGAGGGAATTGGAGACGCATATGGACGAGGTGTATGCGCTTTGGTTCTTTTACTCGTTTCAGATTCCGAGACTGGGAAAGGAGTTTGACCTTCTGCAGATCAGGGAGGACCAGATCGTGAATGTGGAGCTGAAGAGCGGAGCAGTCTCCGATGAGGCACTGCGGAAACAGTTGATACAGAACCGATATTATCTCGCGGTGCAGGGAAAGACGATCCGGTCCTATACATATATCAGCAGCCAGAACCGGCTTGTCCGCCTTACGAACCACGACCGGATCGTGGACGCGGACTGGGAACAGCTCTGCGCGGATCTGAGGGATGGCGGAAAGGACTATGAGGGCGATGTGGAGGAGCTGTTTCAGGCGGAACTGTATCTGATCTCGCCTCTCACAGAGCCGGAGCGATTCCTGAACAAGGAATATTTCCTGACTGCCCAGCAGCGGGATATTGAACGCCAGATCTTAAAGAAAATCCGGGCGGAGCGGACCGGGGCGTACTGGTTTACGGGACTTCCGGGGACGGGAAAGACGCTGCTGCTCTACGATATCGCTATGAAGCTTTCCGGGAAGCAGAGGGTCTGCATGATCCACTGCGGGGAGAGCAAGAAGGACTGGAAGCGGCTTCATGAGAGACTCCGGCGGGTGGAGTATCTGCCAGATTCCGAAATTGGGGCGGAGTGCGGTCTGGAAGAGTGTTCCGCGGTTCTGGTGGATGAGGCACATCTTCTTGAGCCTGGGGCGAGGGAGCTGCTGGCTGGGATCAGTACCCGGCGGCCGGTGATCTTTTCCGGGGACTGCGAGGATGTGATCTCGCCGGATGAGCTGGGGGAGAGCGCTGAGATGGTGTGGAAATCTGTGCCGGGTGTGCAGACATTCCGGATGACGAACCGGATCCGGACGAACGCAGAGCTGTCTGTTTTTATCCAGAATATGATGCGCCTGACCAGAGGAAAGGGGAGACGGATGTATCCCCATGTCTCGGCTGGGTACGGGAATGATGAGGAGGAAGCAGAGAAGCTTTTAAAAGGGTATCTGGCGCTGGGATATCGGTATTTTGAGGAGAATGCCGGGAGCAGCGAGGATGTGGAGCGGCTTGTCGTTTTGCTGGATGAGAGATATTTTTATGATGAGACGGGATATCTGCGGTCTGGGAACCGGAGTGTAAGGCGGCTGTTTCACCGGCTGAACCAGGCAAAGGAGGAGCTGGCATTTGTGGTGAAAAAGAATGAGGCGGTGTACTCGGTGATTTTGGGGCTGCTTCAGGCGATGTGAGTGAAAAATTTATAGAATGTGTGTCGTGGGAAAAGATGCGGAAATTCGAGGTGGACTTCGGATTCCTGCATCTTTTTGTTTATTTTGGGGATTCTATTTGCATGGAGACCTTATTTTGGTGTACCTATGTGAGGATGAAGTCTGTTGCGAATGACTGCGCGGGTACTGGAGTGTTAAGGTATATTTATTTAGTACGATTGGAGTCGTTTTTGTTCAAAAAGTACGATATGTATGGATGTAACTGATAGGTGAATTGAGACCAAAATAAAGATGGGAGTGGATAGAAAAATGGATGAGAAAACAGGAACGTTAAGAAAGCAGCGCGGGCGTGCCAGTGTGGTGTTTGAAAATCCGCCGCTGATCATGGCGGCTGCGTCGACGGTGGGAAAGAAGGAAGGAGACGGGCCTCTTGGCGTTTTTTTTGACCGGGTGGAGCTGGATCCCATGCTGGGAAAGAAAAGCTGGGAGGAGGCGGAGAGTGAGCTTCAGAGCAGGACTGCAGGTCTTGTGATCGAGAAGAGCGGGCTTTCGAAGGAAGAAATCAGGTATTCGTTTGCGGGGGATCTTCTGGCACAGCTCATCGCCACTTCTTTTGGAAATATAAATCTGGAGATCCCAATGTTCGGGCTTTACGGAGCATGCTCCACCATGGGGGAAGGTCTGGGGCTGGGCGCCATGTGCGTGGAGGGTGGATTTGCGGATCATGTTCTTGTAGGCGCTTCCAGCCATTTCGCTTCGGCGGAGAAGCAGTTCCGTTTTCCGTTGGAATATGGGAATCAGAGGCCGTATTCGGCTACATGGACGGTGACTGGGTGCGGAGCGGTGATCGTGTCCTCCGGGGATTGCCGGGGGAAGGAAGCGCCGCTTGCGAAGATCACGGCGGTGACGACGGGAAAAATCGTGGATATGGATTTTCATGACTCCATGAATATGGGGGCTGCGATGGCGATGGCGGCGCTTGATACGATCCTGCAAAATTTCAGGGATCTCGGGGTGGACGAGACACATTATGATAAGATCATCACTGGGGATCTGGGGACAGTGGGACGGAGACTTCTGCTGGATTATCTTATGAAGGCAGGATACCGGATCGAGAGCAGATATATGGACTGCGGGATCGAGATGTTTTCGCCGGAGGAGCAGGATACCCATGCCGGGGGAAGCGGATGCGGGTGTTCAGCGGCGGTGCTTTGCGGGTTTGTTTTGCCGAAGATCAGGAATGGGGAGTGGAAAAGGGTGCTGTTTCTGCCGACGGGGGCTCTGCTTTCTACGGTGAGCTTTAATGAGGGGAAGAGTGTGCCCGGGATCGCGCATGGGGTGGTGCTGGAGACGCCGGATTTTCTGTAAGAACTTAGCCGGGGATTTTCGAAGGAGGAACAATCTGTTGGAAAAAATGTTAAGGGAAGACGGACGTGGATCATACAGAGTGTGAAAATATAAATCTTAGGAATGAGAAGTGGAGTGAGTGTGGCTATGGAATATATCAGAGCTTTTCTTGTGGGTGGTCTGATCTGCATGCTGGTGCAGATCCTGATGGATAAGACAAAGATGATGCCGGGGAGGATCATGGTGCTGTTAGTGGTCAGCGGGAGTGTCCTTGGATTTTTGGGAGTGTATGAGCCGTTTGCCGAGTGGGCCGGGGCAGGAGCGACTGTGCCGCTGCTTGGATTTGGAAATACACTTTGGAAAGGGGTTGTGAAGGCGATGGCGGAGGATGGAGTGCTTGGAATCTTTAAAGGGGGATTTACAGCCAGTGCTGTGGGGATCAGTGGGGCGTTGGTGTTTGGATATCTGGGTGCGATTATCTTCAGGCCGGGGATGAAGGAGTAATAGGAGTACGCGTGGGTGAGGCTTCGGGCGCGGACACTTGGGGGATTTTTGGGGCGGTTCCTCTAAGCACCCGGAAGAATGCTAAGAGCGGAGAACAGGGGACACAACTCGCCTGCGGCTCAAACAAGTGTCCCCTGTCCTCCAACGCATTCTCCCGCGCGCCAAGAGGAAGCCAGCCCCCAAAATCAGGCGCATCCGTACCCGAAGCCTCATCCACGCTGTGTACTGGCATGACTGGGGGCTGTTTTTGCCCCGGAGGGACAAAAAGGCGCGGGAGTTTGTGGAAGAGTAAAAAATATTTGGAATTTTTTAAACGGCATTGTTATGGTGAGAATTTATATGTAAAAACATTATTTGAAAAATAGGGATGATTAAATTTGAAGGGTGTAAAAAAAACATGCTGATTCGGTGCAGATTGATACGATTATTTGTAAGGTGATGGAACAGGAAGACGAGAGGCAACGAGATAGACAGTATGACGGGGCTTGTGGAGTGGAGTGGCATTAAGGCAAGGATAGATTGAGAATAATCGTAGAATGTGGTAAAATAGTTATGTGTATTAGAGTCTATAACGTAAGTTATGATTTCCGCTTAGGAGATAACGTAATTAACAATTGTTCCTTGAATGGAAAAGTGTAATGATTTGTAAAGGAGATAAGGACTTTTGTGGCAAAGGTAAGTGATGTCCTGAAGCTTTCGGTTATGCGGGGTGTCCGCGTGGTGGCGGGGGAAGAGGGACTTTTTAGGAAAGTGGAGCATGTGACGGTGATGGAGGTCCCGGAGATCAAGAGGTGGCTCAAGGGAAATGATTTTCTGATCACGAGTTTTTATTCGGTGCGGAAGAGTGAGGAGGATCAGTGTGCCTTGATCCGGGATCTGGCGGATACGTGCTGCTGTATTGCGGTGAAGACGGGGCAGTATGTGAAGACTGTCGCGGAGAGTGTGAAGAGAGCGGCGGATGAGGTGGGACTGCCGGTTTTGGAGATTCCGGGGGAGCTGGCTTATATTGATATTATTGTGAATGTGATGAATCTGATCTTTGAGGAGGAGGGAAACTCGGAGATTCTGGAGAAGTATGTGAAGGATATTCTTTACGAGAATTACAGTGATGAGATCCTGATGGAGGAACGGGGACGGCTTTTTGGGATGGACGTGGAGCATGACTGGTTTTCGGCGGTGGTGATCAATTTCAGAAAGCGGTATGTGCCGGATGAGCAGGATTGGAAGGGGATCAGGTTTCTGGGGCGGACTTTGTTGGAGAGGATGAGAGAGACTGCTGGGATCAGGGAGTGTGTGATGGTTCCGTTGGAGAAGGGGTATCTGATTCTGACTGAGGGAGAGGATGAGTGCAGGCTTCGGGAGACGCTTGTGGATTTTTTTGAAGAGGAGAGAATATGTTCTCTGTGGAATGCGGGAACGGATAAGTTTGTCTGTTCTGTCGGTCCGGTCCGGACTGGACTAGCCGGGATTCGCGATACATACAGTGATGCGTTTAAGGCAATTAGGGTCATGAGAAAGCTTCAGCCTGAGAATTGTGTCTGCGTATATGAAAAGGTTGAGATGTACTGTGTGTTGCAGGATCTTTTTTCAGCGGGGAAAAGGGATGTATTTGAGAGGATTTTGGCACCGGTGGAGAGTCGGGAGTTTTTAGAGACTCTGTGGACGTATTTTATGTGTTCGGGGAGTCTGGATGAGACGGCTGGGGTGCTGCATACGCATAGGAATACGGTGAAGTATCGGCTGGGGAGGATTCAGGCGGTTACGGGGTTGGATATTAAAAGGCCGGAGGATGGTTTTAAGTTGTATATGGGAGTTTTGGCTTGGCGGATGAAGGAGTGACGAGGGGTACGCGGGGGTGAGGCTTCAGGCGCATCCGTGCCCGAAGCCTCACCCCCGCTGTGTACTGGCATGCCAGGGAGGCTGTTTTTGTCCGTACGTACAAAAAGGCGCGTTTCAGTTTGGCTGGGAGAACATATAATTCTGAGTTCTTATGGATTATAATGGTATTGTCAGAATTATTTCTTGTTGCGAAATAGAGATAAAGTAAATATGCAATGAAGATGAGATAGATTGGAAAATACTTAGGGGAACTCAGGAGGTACTTGTTATGGAGCGTCGGATCGAGGATGTTCAGTATTGTGAAAGGTTATTTCAGAGTTTTTATGATATCGGAAGTACGTCGCAGGGCGGCGTGACGCGGCTGGGGTATTCGGAAACGGAGGACACGATGCATGAGGTCTTTAAGGGGCTTGGAAGGGAGCTCGGGGCTTCTGTGATTACGGACGAGGTTGGGAATACTTATGTGACGAATACAGACGAGGACGGGTATACGCTGATCGGGTCGCATCTGGATTCTGTGATCGAGGGTGGACGGTATGATGGTGTGGCTGGCGTGATGGCCGGGCTTATGGTGATGCGCTGGGCGAAGGAGGATGGAATCAGGATCCCGCTTCGGGTCGGGGCGTTCCGGTGTGAGGAGTCCAGTAATTTTGGGTGCTGTACGATCGGTAGTGGACTGATTACACATGAGGTCTATAAGCAGGATATCGGACATCTGATGTCGAAGGACGGGGAGTCTTTGGAGAGTATTTTTGAGCACCGGGGGTTGACGCTTCATCCGAAGAAGATATCGGGACTTCGGAGATATCTGGAGTTACATATTGAGCAGGGAAAGGTGCTTGAGGAATGTAAGACGCAGGTCGGTATTGTCGGGACGATCGCGGGGCCGGTGAGGTACCGGGTGTATCTTCGTGGTATGGCGGAGCATTCTGGCGCTACGCCGATGGATATGAGGAGTGACGCGCTCTGTGCGGCTGCGGAGATCATTCTGGAGATGGAGAAGATCGGAAAGTGGGAATCTGCGTACGAGTCGGTGGCGACGGTGGGCGTGGTTCAGAACCATCCGAATGTTCTGAATGTCATCCCGGGACGGGTGGAGCTTGGTGTGGACATGCGTGGCATTGATCAGGACAGTCTGGACCGTATGGAGCGGGCGTTTAAGGCCGCGGTGCGGGAGAGCTGCAAGAAGCGCGGCGTTGAGTATGTGGCGGAGAAAATCAACAGCATTCCTCCGATCAGTATGAGTGAGTCAGTGGAAGACGGTCTGGAACAGGCGGCGAAGCGGCTTGGAATCTCCAGCCGGAGAATGCCGAGCGGTGCGGGGCATGATGCCATGTCTTTTGCGGAGATTTGTGATTCCGGTATGGTATTTATTCCGTGCCGGGGCGGTGTGTCTCACAATCCTTCGGAGCATGCGGAGATTACGAGTATCTGTGATGGGGCGCGGGTGATGTATGAGTATTTAAAGGGAGAGACGGCGAAATAACCGGCGGGAATATTTTTTTGAAAAGACTATAAATTTAATGATATGCTGTCTGGCTGGGAAATTCAGCGGGCAGCATATTTTTATGGGCAATTAAAGCATTTATAGATTTTTCAGGTTGATAATGTTATAATATTTTCATTATGACAATAAAGCACGGGAATGAGGAGGAAACCGTTATGTATATCACATGCCTTGACTTAGAGGGAGTTTTAGTGCCGGAGATCTGGATCGCGTTTGCGGAGGCCAGCGGGATTCCGGAGCTTAAGAGGACGACAAGGGACGAGCCGGATTATGATAAGCTGATGCGTTGGAGAATCGGGATCCTGAAGGAACATGGACTGGGACTGAAGGAGATCCAGGAGACCATCGAGAAGATCGATCCGCTTCCGGGTGCGAAGGAGTTCCTGGATAAGCTTCGTGAGCTTGGTCAGGTCATCATTATCAGTGATACGTTTACGCAGTTTGCGAAGCCTCTGATGAAGAAGCTTGGCTGGCCGACGATCTTCTGCAATTCCCTGGAGGTCGCTCCGGACGGGGAGATCACGGGATTTAAGATGCGGATCGAGAAGTCCAAGTATACGACGGTGAAGGCACTTCAGTCCATCGGCTTTGAGACGATCGCCAGCGGGGACAGCTACAATGATCTCGGAATGATAGAGGCGAGCAAGGCGGGATTCCTGTTCCGCAGCACGGAGCAGATCAAGAAAGATCATCCGGAGATCACAGCGTTCGAGACGTATGATGAGCTCTTTGAGGCGATCAAAAAGGCAATGGAAGAATAGCAGGAATCTTATGGAAAAGATTCCGCACAAAAAAGACATTTAAGAACACAGCCGGACTGCAGTTTGTTATGGATGCGGAGATGGAACGTCAGCTCTGTTTCAAGGGGCAGCGGCTGTGCTTTTCTATTTGAATGAATGTACGGTCTGCTGAGAGATGCTAGATCTGTTTGAACGGTGTATCAGTCTAACAGGGTAGAAAGTACAGGAGTTCTGGTTAAAAGAAAGGACTGCTGAATCAAAAATGGAGAAATCCTACGAGAAAGTCATTGAATATGTAAAACATGGAATCGGAAGCGGGGAGATCCAGGCGGGTGAGAAGCTTCTCCCGGAGCGGGAACTTGCCCAGAAGCTGGAGATCAGCCGGAATTCCGCGAGAGAGGGACTCCGGATCCTGGAAAACATGGGAGTTCTGGAGAGCCAGCAAGGTGCGGGAAACTATGTCTCCGGAAATTTTGACGAGATTCTGGCGGAGATGTTGTCGTTCATGTATATTTTAAAGAAGATCGACGTGAATAAGATCACGGAATTCCGTTCTACCCTGGAGTGGGGGGCCATTGAGACAGGGGTGAAACAGGCGACGGAGGAGCAGCGCCAGAAGATGATGTCCTATCTCGACAATCTGGAGCGGGCGGAGACGGAGGAGGAGCGTGTCCGCTGGGATAAGGCGATCCACTACCTTCTCATCGAGGCATCCGGAAACTTCTGTATGCTGGCAAACTATAAGGCCCTCAACAAGATCATGGACGAGTATATCCCGAAGATGCGTGGAAAGATCATCGAGGGTATGCACAGCGAGCAGTTCTTAAGCCGCGCCCACAGGACACTGGCAGAAGGTTTCGCGGAGGGAAATATCGAGAAGGCGAGAGAGGGACTGAAGCTTCATTTCCACTATATTTACCAGTACTTATAAAAATCATGACAGAGTTCCGACTGATTATTTCGATAAGCCAGTGCTTTGAGAGTCAGGGAAAAGAGCGGGAACCATGACTATGATATAATTCTAACAAGCCTGACAAAAATCAGACAATCTGTGCGAAATTTGCGCAAAGAAAAACAAAAAGTCTTGACAAAATTCCGGGACAGCGATATCCTTGTATTGGAAAAAATACACTGCTTATTGATAGCAGTTATTTTTTAGAACGAATTGGTTCTACCAATAAAGAGAAAACAATCAACATTGTGCGCAATAAACAAACAAATGTGCATGGTGTTTAAAATATATCATAATTGGTACTACCAATATAAAAGAGAATCAATTGCATCACACAAAACCGCACATGTGTCATATGGGTGGCGGCAATATATGAGAATAGGAGAAAGCAAACATGGCAAAGAAGTATAATGAGGTAACGCCTGAGATCCTGGAGCAGTTCAAAGCGATCGTTCCGGGAAAAGTATACGCGGGCGAAGAGATCAACAGTGACTATTTCCACGACGAGATGCCGATCTACGGAAAGGGCGCGCCGGAGGTCGTGATCGAGGCGACGACCACAGAGGATATCGCGGCCATCGTAAAGGTCTGTTATGAGAATTCCCTCCCGGTGATCCCGAGGGGAGCAGGAACCGGTCTTACAGGCGCGGCTGTTGCAGTAGACGGCGGTGTCATGATCGACATGAGCAAGATGAACAAGATCCTGGACTATGATCTCGAAAACTTCGTAGTCCGCTTGGAGCCGGGCGTTCTGTTAAATGACCTCGCTGAGGACGCACAGAAGCAGGGTCTCTTATATCCGCCGGATCCGGGTGAAAAGTTTGCGACTCTCGGCGGAAATGTTTCCACGAACGCAGGCGGCATGCGCGCCGTCAAATATGGATGCACAAGAGATTATGTGCGCGCCATGACCGTTGTCCTTCCGACCGGCGAGATCGTTAAGCTGGGCGCTACAGTCTCCAAAACAAGCACCGGATACAGCCTATTAAACTTAATGATCGGTTCCGAGGGGACCTTAGGTATCATCACAGAGCTCACCTTAAAGCTCATCCCGGCACCGAAGGAGACCATCAGCCTGATCATCCCGTATGAGAACCTGGAAGACTGTATTGCGACGGTTCCGAAATTCTTCATGAACCACTTCCAGCCGCAGGCACTGGAATTCATGGAGAAAGAGATCGTTCTCGCTTCCGAGCGCTACCTTGGAAAGAGCGTATTCCCGAAGCAGGTCGAGGGTGTTGACATCGGCGCTTACCTTCTTGTGACATTCGACGGCGACAACATGGAACAGCTGGAGGAGCTCACAGAGCAGGCGGCTGAGGTTGTTCTCGACGCGGGCGCTGTGGATGTTCTCGTTGCTGATACCCCGGCGAAGAAGAAAGACGCATGGGCAGCGAGAAGCTCCTTCCTTGAGGCCATCGAGGCGGAGACAAAGCTCCTCGATGAGTGCGACGTCGTCGTTCCGGTCAACCAGATCGCGAAATACCTGACATACGTCAAGGGAGCGTCCGAGAAATATGACTTCGAGGTCAAGAGCTTCGGACATGCGGGTGACGGTAACTTACATATCTATACATGCGCGAACGATATGGACGAGGAGACCTTCAAGAAACAGGTTTCCGAGTTCATGGCAGACATCTACAGGAAGGCAGCAGAGCTGGGCGGTCTGATCTCCGGTGAGCACGGAATCGGCTTTGGAAAGAAAGGCTATCTTGCAGAGTTCGCAGGTCCGGTGAACATGCGCCTGATGCGCGGTATCAAGGAGACCTTCGACCCGAAGATGATCTTAAACCCGGGCAAGATCTGCTATGATCCGAAGGAAGAGGCGTAAAGTATTCTGTTTAGCCCCGGCAGCAGTCCCTTTTCTCCCCCGTGAGACGGCTGCCGTACACCAATATATTTGTTGACACTGTCTGCCGGCCGGCAATTTCCCCCGTGAACCGGCCGGCGCAAATAAAAAAGAAAGGAAAGCTGCTGTCCGGCAAGCCCGCATATTTTCCAGGGCGGCCGCAGAAGACATAGCAGCAAAGGAATTTCATTATGGCATACTTAATTTCTGAAGAGGCGCAGGATCTCCTGCAGGACGTTAAAAATTTCTGTGACAAAGAAGTTGCAGAGCAGTGCAAGGAATACGATGTTTCCGGCGAATGGCCGAAGGCAATTTATGATAAAGCGGTCGAGCAGGGCTATCAGGCTCTCGAGGTTCCGGAAGAGTTCGGCGGCCCGGGCCTTTCCCGTGTGGATGTAGCTGCCCTTATCGAGCAGATGGCGATCGCGGACGCAGGCTTTGCCACAACGATCTCCGCCAGCGGCCTCGGCATGAAGCCGATCCTCATCGCGGGCAGCGACGAGCAGAAGCAGCATGTCTGCGATCTGATCCTCGACGGAGGCTTCGGTGCGTTCTGTCTGACAGAGCCGGGTGCAGGCTCCGATGCCAGCGCAGGCAAGACCACAGCGGTGAAAGACGGAGATGAGTATGTATTAAACGGCAGAAAATGCTTCATCACGAACGGCGGTGTCGCTTCCTTCTACTGCGTGACAGCCATGACCGATAAATCCAAAGGGGTAAAGGGAATCTCCATGTTCCTGGTAGATGCCGGAACTCCGGGTCTCTCCACAGGACATGAGGAAAACAAGATGGGTATCCGTACCTCCAATACCTGTGACGTTGTATTCGAGGACTGCAGGATCCCGGCAGCGAACCTCATCGGAGAGGAAGGAAAGGGCTTCGGAATCGCCATGAAGACTCTCGACCAGGCCCGCGCATGGATGGGCTGCGTTGCCACAGGTATCGCCCAGAGAGGCATCAACGAGGCAGTCGCATACGGCAAGGAGAGGATCCAGTTCGGCAAACCGATCATCAAGAACCAGGCATTACAGTTCAAGGTAGCCGACATGGAGATCAAGACAGAGACGGCCCGTCAGATGGTTGCCCATGCTTTAACAAAGATGGATATGGGACTTCCGTACACGAAGGAATCCGCTATCGCGAAATGCTATGCGTCCGATATCGCAATGGAGGTTGCTTCTGAGGCGATCCAGATGTTCGGCGGTTACGGCTACAGCAGAGAGTACCCGGTCGAGAAGCTTCTTAGAGATGCGAAGATCTTCCAGATCTTTGAGGGAACCAATGAGGTACAGAGAATTGTTGTGGCAAACAACGTGATAGGAAAGTAAAAGCAATTTGTGCATAAAGGCAAATGAATGGCGGAGAAACGGCTGTGAAAGCCGCAAAATTTCGAGATATTACACCGGTTCGGCAGTATCCGTGAAGAACTGGTTCTGCCGGAACCGGACGAATTTTGGAGGAAAACATGGAAATTTTAGTATGTGTAAAACAGGTTCCGGACGATTCCGTTGAGATCTCCCTGGATCCGAAGACAGGGGCACCGGCTCTTGACGGTGTGACACCGGTAGTAAACGCATTTGATACATATGCGCTGGAGATGGCAGTCCGCTTAAAAGAGGCGGCAGGAGGAGAGGTGACCGTTCTTTCCATCGGCGATGAGAGCGTTAAGAACTCCTTAAAGAACTGCCTGGCAGTGGGCGCTGACTACGCGTACCTTGCGGCAAATGACGCTTACCAGAGCGCTGATCCGGAGATCATCGCAAAGGAATTGAAGGCTGCGAAGGAAGCCATCGAGGAGAAGACAGGAAAGAAATTTGACATCGTGTTCTGCGGCAAAGAGACCACAGATTTCGCTTCCGGACAGGTGGGAACGATCCTGGCGAAGGAGCTTTCCGCTCCGGTAACAGCAGATGTCGTTGATATCACAGCAGGAGAGGGAAAAGTGACAGTAAAGCAGGAGACGGAGGAAGGTTACTGCATGATCGAGTCAGGGCTTCCGTGCGTTGTGGCTGTCAATAAGCCGGAGTATGACCCGCGCTATCCGACGATCAAGAGCAAGATGGCAGCGAGAAAGAAACCGATCGAGGAGCTCGCCGCAGAAGAGGCAGGATCTGCACAGGTCGAGGTCCTCAGGGTCTACGCACCGGCAAAGAGAGCCGCAGGTGTGAAGATCAAGGCAGAAGATCCGGCGGAGGCGGTAAGCCAGGCGCTCGCCATGATGAGCGAAGCAAAAGCAATCTGATGAATGCTGGATCGGCAGAACCGGCTTTGGCCCGCGCAAAACGTGAAGTCAGCCGGAATTAAGCATGGAAGGAAATTGAGACGATGAAATATACAGATGGAAAGAATATCATGGTCTACGCCCAGAGCGCAGACGGTGCACCGGTCGGTGCAGCACTTGAGACAGTCAGCAAGGCCGCAGAGCTTGCAAAGGCAAACGGCGAGGAAGTGATCGCTGTTGTATTTGGAAAGGACACTGATACAAAGACCGTGATCACAGCAGGAGCTTCCAAGGTCCTCGTGGCAGGTGAGGAAGGACTTCAGGCTGAGGAGAAGGCACAGATCCTCGTAAAACTTGCGGAGAAATATCAGCCGAAGGCAGTCTATATGGCAGGAACCCCGGAGGGAAAGATGATCGCCCCGGCAGTCTCCGCAGTCTTTGAGTCCGGCTGTGTGACAGATGTGACAGGGATCACTGCAGACGGCGTTTACACATCCCTTTCTTACAACGGAAATGTACTGAATGACATGAAGATGGGAGAGAACCTTCCGCATGTTGCGACCGTACGTTCCGGTTCTTTCGCAAAAAAATTAGACGAGAGCAGAACCGGCGAAGTCATCGCTGAGGACGCCTCCGCAGACACAGTCCGCACAAAGGTCGTTGAGACAGTAAAAGAGATCGCAGAGACCGTCAACCTCGAGGAAGCACAGATCATCGTATCCGGCGGAAGAGGAATGGGCAGCAAGGAGAATTTTGCCCTTGTGGAAGAGCTCGCGGAGGTCATGGGAGGCGTTGTGGGAGCCACCAGACCTGCAATCGAGGAAGGCTGGGTATCCAGAGCCCACCAGGTCGGGCAGTCCGGCAAGATCGTCGCTCCGAAGCTCTACATCGCATGTGGAATCTCCGGCGCCACCCAGCATGTATCCGGCATGATCGGTTCCGGCTATATCGTAGCCATCAATAAGGATGAGGATGCGTCCATCTTTGATGTGGCAGATGCGGGAATCGTCGGGGATGTCACAAAGATCCTTCCGGTGATGATCGAAGAGATGAAGAAAAGAAAAGCGGAATAAAGGTCGTATTTACAAAAGCCATGATGTAAATAGAGAGAGTCCCCCGGTATTAAAGCTGGGGGATTTTTCAGCAGTATAACTTTCTGAGCGGTGCTTGGCAGCTTACTACTATTTGCGAATCAACAGAGAATTTTATCGACTATAAATTCGCCGCAGGCAGTGTCTGGAATCTTATAAAATTCGTAACTGTTCAGTACCTTCACAGTTACGTGCAAAAATCCATTCCAAATCGGCTACGCCGATGGGATTTTTGCCTTTTAGCCTAGGTTTTCTTACGGTCAGCGCAGCAAGTGCGCAGACCTACTGAACAGTTACTAAAATTCTATAACAATACGCCAGATAGAACTCAATCTATCCGGCGTATTGCTTTACTTAGGATTAGTTATATCCAGGTCCCACAGGAATATATACCTGGTCAAGCGGCGATTTCGGCGCTGCTTTTGTGGTCTCCGGAACGGTTTCCGGAATAGTCTCGACCTTTGTGGAACCCATGTTCTCAGTGTCTTCTTCGCTCGGAAGAACAACGGAGGTCGAGCTGTGGATCGTGCAGGTTCCCGGAGAACGGTACTTAGAATCATCCGTTCCGCCGGATTCGCCGTCCGGAATCACCATGAAGGTCCTTGTATTCTTCTCCGGGCAGTATTCTGTTGCAAGTCCGCCGGACTCGCTGCACACGGTCAGCTGTACATGATGGTCGCAGACCTCTGTTGGAACAGTTCCCTTTGCGAAGTACTCGGTGTAAACGGCGTTTCCTCTTGGATCATTCTCGCAGACACCAGGGATCGCAAGCTTTCCGGATTTCCGGCAGATCTGGGCAGTTGTGACGGAGGACGGAACCGGGAAACCGGTGTCCGCAAGCCCCTCATGGATCTTTGTCATGATTGCTTTCCAGATCTTCTTGTGGTAGGAAGTACTGCTTCCGATGGCTGAGATCTTCTGGTTATCGTCACATCCGGACCAGATTCCCGCCGTGTAGTACGGGGTAAATCCGACAAACCAGATATCGTTATTGTTTGTTGTGGTACCGGACTTACCGGCGTTGGACATTCCCGGAATATTTGCCACTGCACTTGTGGAGTTCAAGCTGACTCCGGAGGACGCGAACATGCGGCTGCTTTCCATGGACTGGGACATCGCGTCCGTGAGAAGGAATGCGGTGGAGTCCTTAAGTACGCGCTTTGTCTCCGGCGCATTTTCCAGAAGCACTTTTCCGTTGTGGTCCAGGATCTGGGTGAAGAACACTGGTTTCGTGTAGATACCGCCGTTTGCGATGGCCGCAAAGGCATTGGTGAGCTCCAGGTTTGAAACGCCCTTTGTGATACCGCCGAGAGCGGTGGAAGCGTTGTAGTCCGTATCTGTTAAGGAAGTGATCCCTAAGTTTCTCGCGTATTCCACGCCGAGCTGCGGTGTCACAGTCTCGATCATGCAGCGGACGGCAACAATGTTCATGGAGTAGACGATACCGTCACGGATCGTGCTGTAGCCCATGTAGCCCTTGCTGCTGTACCAGTTCCGGAACGTCTTTGTGTCCATGGTGTACGGGCCGTCGTAGTAGACACTTCCCAGGGTAGCGCCGCAGGTATCGATCGCCGGGGCGAAGGATGTGATGACCTTGAAGGTGGAACCAGGCTGGCGCAGGGTGTTTGTGGCACGGTTTAAGGAACGGCTGACCTCTTTCTGGCCGCGGCCGCCGCTGAGCGCCTTCACATAGCCGCTGGACTGGTCGATGAGGACGAAGGACGCCTGAGGCTGAAGTACATAGTGGACAGATTCGCCGAGAACCGTATCCCCGTCTTTTGTCACTGCAGCTTTGTATTTCGCGATGGCCTCATCCGCCTTCTCCTTTGAGGAGAAGAGACCGTCGAAGTTTGTCTCGCCGAGTTCCTTGCGGAAATATGTTTTTAATGTCTCATCGGAATAGTTCGTCGTTGTCTGGTCCGGATGCTGGATCGACAGACGGTAGTCGATCGAGTAGTAGACAACGTCGTAGTTTTCCGGTCTGCTGATCTCTTCATCCACCACGGACTGGATATCCGGATCCTGGGTGGTGTGGATCTCAAGACCGCCGGAGAAGAGGAGATTGTAGGCCTGCGTCTCCGTGTAGCCTTTCTTGTCCTGCAGGGCTTTTAATACCTGATCGATCAGTTCGTCGGTAAAGTAGGAGTACGGCGTCTGGGTCTCTTTTGTGACGATATCCACATTTTTGATCCGGGAGTAAACGTCATCGGCAAGAGCCTCCTCCTGCTCTTCCTTCGTGATTTTTCCCTGCTCGTACATGTACTGGAGGATCACGCGGCGCTTTTCTTCGTTGCGTTTTCTTCCGTTCTCGGAGAGCGGGTTGAATCTCGACGGGTTCTGGGTGATTCCGGCGATGACGGTCGCTTCGGAGAGTGTAAGGTCCGAAACATCCTTATCAAAGTAACGGAGAGCCGCCGCCTTTACGCCCAGAGTGTTGTTTCCGAGGTTGATGGTGTTTAAGTAGTTTTTGAGGATGATCTTTTTATCCATGATCTTCTCTAACTGGATCGCCAGATACTGCTCCTGGATCTTTCGCTCAAGTTTCTCCCCGAAGGTGTCCTCATTGCCGCCTTCAAAGATATTGTTTTTAATGAGCTGCTGGGTCAGGGTACTTCCGCCGCCGGCACTGGAGTCACCGGTAATGATTCCGACGGCCGCACGGACCATGGAACGGACATCAACGCCTTTGTGGGACCAGAACCTGGAATCCTCGATCGCGATGAAGGCGTCGATCAGGCACTGGGGAAGTTCCTCGTAGGATGCCTCAAGACGGTTTGCTCCTGATTTTACGAGCGTTTCCGTGAGGTTTCCCTTACTGTCATAGACCATGGTGGCATAACCGCTTGGCTCGATGCTCGCTACATCGATCTCCGGGGCCGCGTCGATAACCCCCTTGAAGATTCCGTAACCGAAGCTGATTCCAAGCACCGCTGCAAACAGAACCAGGATCAGGATGATCTTTGTGAGAAGAAGCACCAGATGTGAGGTGATCTTCTGTGATCTGGAATTTGTCTTGCGGAGTGTCTTTTCCACCTCTTTTTTTCCATAATTCATTCAGGATGCCTCCTTTATCATTCCCTAATTATAGCAAAGTTTCATTCATTTATAAATAGTTATTGTGGAAAAGTTTGGTTTGTATTATGATATTTTTGACCGCAAAGTGGGAAAATATGAAGGGAAAATTACATTTTGTGGTCGGAATCGTCAAAAACATGACAAAAATATGAATGACAGGGATGACTTTCCGCAATGCGGAATTATGAGGGTTGCCTGTCCGGTTCTGCCCGGAAACCGGAAATAACGGAAAAATATACGGGACGGACAGCAGGTTTGGACGGGATATGAAGGAGAGAAGATATGGCTCTTGACAGCGTGAAAATTTTATACAAAGGCGGCACAGCGGAGATCGAAGTGAAGAAATCCCGCTTTATCGCGAACCTGAAACCGGTGGAGTCCGAGGAGGAGGCAGCGGCGTTTATCGCCGAGATCAAAAAGAAATACTGGGACGCCCGCCACAACTGCCAGGCCTTTACCATCGGCATGAACCATGAGCTCACAAGATGCAGCGATGACGGGGAACCGGCCCAGACGGCGGGACGGCCGATGCTTGACGTGCTTTTAGGCGAGGATGTCCACAACGTCTGTGTCGTCGTGACGAGATATTTCGGCGGGACCCTGCTTGGAACAGGCGGTCTTGTGCGGGCTTATTCCGGAGCTGTGAAGGAGGGACTTGCGGCTTCCGAGATCGTTGAGAAGAAGCGCGCCTTTGAGATGAAGATCGTGACGGACTACACAGGTATCGGAAAGATCCAGTACATTTTGGGACAGGAAAATATGACGGTGTTGGACAGCGTGTACACGGATAAGGTGGAGTTTTCCGTTCTCGTCCCGGTGGCAGAGTACGATGGCCTGGAAAAGAAGATCACCGAGGGGACAAGCGGCGGCGCGAAGATCGGGAAGGGCGATGAGGTGTGGTACGGCACACTAAATAAGGAAGTGATTCTGTTTTAACTGCCGGCCGGGGCATCAGTCTGCACATACAGAAGTTATGTCTTGAAGGGGATATCAGGCTGATCCTTGAATGCCGCAGCAAGCCAGTATAAACGGGGGTTCTGACATTTCGAATGGGTGAGAGAAAACTAACTGCCGATTGGACAGAAAAAAACACACAGAAAAGGCAGATCTGCCCCGAATTTTGAAAGATTATATATTGCATTTTGATTTCATGAATGCTATAATTTTGAGTCGGTAATGCAAAAATTAGGAAATGTAGTGTATACAATGTAAGATGACTGTGCAAAACGGGTCGGGAAATGATCGGTGAGAGGACAGTTATAGATGAAGAAAGAGGATTGATTATGAAGATCAAACGCGAAGATATCAGAAATATTGCGATCATCGCCCACGTTGACCACGGTAAAACGACCCTGGTAGACCAGTTATTAAAGCAGAGCGGCGTATTCCGTGCAAACCAGGAAGTAGAAGAGCGTGTCATGGACTCCAATGACATCGAGAGAGAAAGAGGAATCACCATCCTCTCCAAGAATACAGCCGTATTCTACAAGGGTGTGAAGATCAACATCATCGACACCCCAGGTCATGCGGACTTTGGCGGCGAGGTTGAGCGTGTCCTTAAGATGGTAGACGGTGTTGTCCTTGTTGTCGACGCTTTCGAGGGACCGATGCCGCAGACGAAGTTCGTTCTCCAGAAAGCACTTGACCTTGACTTAAGAGTTATCGTCTGCATCAACAAGATCGACCGCCCGGAGGCAAGACCGGATGCAGTGATCGACGAGACTCTTGAATTATTCATGGATCTCGACGCATCTGATGAGCAGCTTGACTGTCCGTTCGTTTACGCGTCTGCCCGTGCAGGTTTCGCAAAGAAAGAATTAGATGATCCTGAAGTGGATATGAGTCCGTTATTCGAAACCATTATCAACTATATCCCGGAGCCGGAAGGTGATCCGGAGGCTGAGACCCAGGTCCTTATCAGCACCATCGACTACAACGAGTTCGTAGGCCGTATCGGTATCGGTAAGATCGACAGCGGTTCCTTAAAGTTAAATCAGGACTGCGTGATCGTAAACCATCATGATCCGGACAAGATGAAGAAGGTTAAGATCGGTAAGCTCTATGTATTCGACGGCTTAAAGAGAGTCGAAGTACAGAACGCGACCATCGGTGAGATCGTAGCGATCTCCGGTATCCCGGATATCCATATCGGTGATACTCTCTGCTCCCCGGAAAAGCCGGAGGCGATTCCGTTCCAGAAGATCTCCGAGCCGACGATCTCCATGAACTTCATGGTAAACGACAGCCCGCTGGCAGGCCAGGAAGGTAAGTTCATCACTTCCCGTCACCTCCGCGACCGCCTGTTCCGTGAATTAAACACAGACGTCAGCCTCCGTGTAGAAGAGACAGAGTCCGCAGACTGCTTCAAGGTATCCGGCCGTGGTGAGCTTCACCTGTCCGTCCTGATCGAGAATATGCGCCGTGAGGGTTTTGAGTTCGCAGTCAGCAAGGCAGAGGTTATCTACAAATACGACGAGAGAAACAGAAAGTTAGAGCCGATGGAGCTCGCTTACGTTGATGTTCCGGATGAGTTTACCGGAGCTGTCATCCAGAAGCTTACAAGCAGAAAGGGTGAACTTCAGGGAATGAGTCCGACAAACGGCGGCTACACAAGACTTGAGTTCTCCATCCCGTCCAGAGGTCTCATCGGTTACCGCGGTGAGTTTATGACAGATACAAAGGGTAACGGTATCTTGAACACAAGTTTTGACGGATACGCTCCGTTCAAGGGTGAGTTAAGCTACAGAAAGACAGGATCCCTGATCGCGTTCGAGGCCGGTGAGTCCATCACCTACGGTCTGTTCAACGCCCAGGAGAGAGGTACCCTGTTCATCGGACCGGGCGTAAAGGTTTACTCCGGTATGATCGTCGGACAGAGCCCGAAGGCGGAAGATATCGAGATCAACGTCTGCAAGACAAAGAAGTTAACAAATACACGTTCCTCCAGCGCCGACGAGGCATTAAAGCTTGTTCCGCCGAAGATTATGAGCCTGGAGCAGTGTCTGGATTTCATCGATACGGATGAGCTTCTTGAGATCACACCGACAAGCCTTCGTATCAGAAAGAAGATCCTTGATCCGACCCTCAGAAAGAGAGCAATGATCAGCAAGAAGAGCCAGATGTAATCATTGATCACCATCTGCGCGGAAACGTACGAAGATAGGATCACGAAGACGCAGCGTGATCTTATGAAAAGATAGAAAGAAAGCAGGATCGCTTCCGCATGAAAAAGTGTGGGACGATCCTGCTTTTATCATACAGCCGGATTGAGAGAAATAAGAAACCTGTGTGATGATTCCTGCCATCTGAGCAGCAGAATGTGTTGATGCAGGAGCCTGGAACTCTGTCCGGCGTGCATTGAAAGAGGGAGAATTATGCTTCAGATATTGATCAGTGCCTGTCTCATCGGCGAAAACTGCAAGTGGGACGGCTCGAACAACCGCAATCAGGATGTGCTCGATTTTATGAAAAAAATGGAAGGGAAGGCAAAGTTCCATCCGGTCTGCCCGGAACAGGCGGGCGGACTTCCGACCCCGCGGGCGGCCTCCGAGATCCATATGCCGGACGAGGCGGTCATGAACACGGAAGGCGAGGACTTCACGGCAGAATTCCTCCTCGGCGCCGACTTCGCGCTCCGGGAGGCGAAAAAATATGACTGCACCATCGCGATTTTAAAAGAAAGAAGCCCGTCATGCGGCTCAAACGGCATCTATGACGGAACCTTTTCCCATAAACTCCGCGAGGGAATGGGAAAGACTGCGGCCCTGCTTGCCGGGTATGGACTGAAAGTGTACGGGGAGAGCCGTCTGAAAGAACTGGAAGCAGTGATCAACAGCGGAGAGCTCACTTGATGGTTTAGAGGTTTAAAAATAAGAAAAATATAGGTAACTGTTCAGTAGGTCTGCGCACTTGCTGCGCTGACCGTAAGAAAACCTAGGCTAAAAGGCAAAAATCCCATCGGCGTAGCCGATTTGGAATGGATTTTTGCATGTAACTGTGAAGGTACTGAACAGTTACAAATATAGAATTATTTCTTAGATCTGTGTATATTTAAATACTGGCAAGTAAGAAAAGCAGAAGAACATCCACATTGAATGTTTTTCTGCTTTTTCTGATATCTGTGCCGCCTGGTTGAAATCAATAATCTTACAGCGTCTTCGCCCTGTCCGCGATCGCCTCATGGAAATTAATGACCCGGTGGTCATATGTCTCGTTCATAAGCGGGGAGGAGATCATGAAATCTGCCGTTGCCTTATTATTTGCGATCGGGATGTCGTAGACCTGGGCGATACGAAGAAGCGCCTTCACGTCCGGATCGTGGGGCTGGGCAGTCAGGGGATCGGAGAAGAAAACAACGAAGTCGATGCGCCCCTCCACGATCTTCGCGCCGATCTGCTGGTCACCGCCGAGAGGACCGCTGTTATAGCCCTTTACCGGGAGACCGGTGGCTTCGGTGATCATTCTCGCGGTAGTTCCTGTGCCGCACAGGAAATGTCCCTTTAAGATCTCTTTATTTGCCTCGCACCATTCGATCATCTCATGCTTCTTACTGTCATGGGCGATCAGAGCGATGTTTTTCTGTTTACCGATGGTCAGTGTCAGAAAATCCATAGAAATTCCTCCTTTTTGACAGGTGTTGTCTCGAAAAGACCTGCATATTGCGAATGCGAATGGATGAAATAAAAGATAATATGCAGATAATTTGCTGCCACAAGGTGATAATGCCATAAAACGGGAATTGTGTCAAGAAATGCGGGCAATGTTTCGAAATAAATTCACAGATATAAACGGAAAATTAACAGGTTAGGTTAAAACATGGATCCATCCCGGCGGACTGCCCGCCACTTGACAAATATTACGGATTGTGCTACCATCGTCAATGTGTAAAACGCAATGACAGAGACAGTACAAGGAAATTCCGGTATGACAGAGAGAAGGTTCACCGGCTGAAAGACCTTCCGAAGGAAACTTTTGTAAATTCACTCTTGAGCAGCCTGTGCGAAAGAAATTCCGGTAGTGCAGGACGGGAAGTCCCGTTACAGACGTTAGAGTGCCGCATATAAATCATGCGGAATCTGGGTGGTACCACGGAGAGTCAGCTTCGTCCCATAGCGCGGGACGGGGCTTTTTTCATGTTAACAGTTCAGCCATGCGATGATTTTTCCTGAGAAAGGTGTTGCAAGCTCGCTTGCATAAGCCTTTTTCAGGAAAAATCATCATACGGGGAACGCCCCGTGCTTCTTGTTTTCGTGAAAGCGAAAACAAGAAGATATGGCCATGCAGAAAAGCCTGACCGCCGCACTGATAGATAACCAAACCATACCGAAAGAATGAGGTGGACTATGGAAGAGAAGATCAAGGCACTGAAAGAGCAGATGGAAGCAGCTCTCGGCAGTGTAGAGTCCAAGGAACAGCTTGCTGAGTTCTGGCAGAATTTCCTTGGAAAGAAAGGCAGTATCGCGGACCTGATGAAAGGTCTTGGAAGCGTTCCGAAGGAGGAGCGCCCGAACGTTGGTAAGACGATCAACGAATTTAAGAATCAGGTAGAAGCACGCTACCAGGAAATGAAAAATAAGATGGATGAGCTGGAACTTGCGGCCCGCAATAAGAGCGAGCAGGTCGACATCACCATGCCGGCAAAGATGCGCCCGGCAGGAGGACTTCATCCGCTTACCGTTACAGAGAACGAGATGATTGATGTCTTTGCAGGAATGGGCTTTGAGATCTATGACGGTCCGGAGATCGAGGATGATGATCACAACTTTACAAGATTGAATGTAGCTAAGAACCATCCGGCAAGAGATATGCAGGATACCTTCTATGTAGCGGAAGATATCTTGCTCCGTACCCACACAAGTCCGGGACAGATCCGTGTCATGGATGCGAAGAAGCCGCCGATCAAGATGCTGGCACCGGGACGCGTATTCCGTTCCGACAGTGACGCGACTCATTCCCCGATGTTCCATCAGATGGAAGGTCTTGTTGTGGATAAGAAGATCACTCTCTGCGACCTTCAGGGTATGCTCGACAAGTTTGTACAGGCGATCTTCGGAAGCGATGTAAAGACACGTCTCCGACCGAGCTATTTCCCATTCACGGAGCCGAGTGTTGAGGTCGATGTCAGCTGCTTCGAGTGCGGCGGAAAAGGCTGCCCGCTCTGCAAGCACACCGGCTGGATCGAGGTTCTCGGCGGCGGTATCGTACACCATAAGGTACTGGAAAACTGCGGAATCGACCCGAATGAGTATTCTGGTCTCGCCTTCGGTATCGGTATCGAGCGTATCGCCATGTTAAAATACGGTATCAACAACATCAACCTGCTTTATGAGAATGATCTTCGTTTCCTGAAGCAGTTCAAAGGCTAATAGGGGAGGGAGAAGATCATGAAAGTACCATTTAGTTGGCTGAAAGAATATGTTGACATTGACGTGACAGCCCAGGAGTTAGAGGATAAGCTTTTCGGCTGCGGATTCGAGGTAGAGGAACTGATCGATCTCTCCGCTGAGATCGACCGTGTCGTTGTCGGTGTTGTAAAAGAATGTACCCCGGTGGAGGGAACGCATCTTTGCACATGTAAAGTAGACTGCGGCGAGTATGGAAACGATATCCAGATCGTCACAGGCGCCCCGAATGTGTATGCAGGAATGCACACACCGGCAGCCCTCGACAATTCCACACTTCCGGGCGGCATCAGGATCAAGGCAAAACCGATGCGTGGCATCGAGTCCAACGGTATGCTCTGCTCCGGTGAAGAGCTGGGCTTAAACGAGGACCTGTATCCAGGTTCTGAGGTCTACGGTCTCTTAGACCTTCCGAAGGACACCGTCCCGGGAACAGATATCGCGAAAGTCGTTGGCTTAGACGACTATATCTTCGACATCTCTGTAACAGCGAACCGTGCGGACTGCCAGTCTGTTTTAGGAATCGCGAGAGAGGTTGCCGCAGTCTTAGACAAACCGCTTAAAATGCCGGCTCTCGACTACAAAGAGAGCGATTATAAATATGAAAACCTTGACATCAAAGTAGAGGCACAGGATCTCTGCCCGCGCTACTTAGGTCATGGTGTCAGAAACATCACTCCGGGTCAGTCCCCGAGATGGATGCGCCGCCAGTTAGCACTCTGCGGCTTAAGGAGCATCAGCAATGTGGTCGATATCACAAACTACGTGATGCTTGAGATCGGACAGCCGATGCATGCCTTCGATATGAGCACCTTAGAGAGCAGCCAGATCATCGTCCGCCGCGCGGAGAACGGCGAGATGATCCAGACTCTGGACGGAAAAGAGTTCAAGTTAAACGAGAACAATCTCGTGATCTGCGACGGCAGCAAACCGGTAGCCCTTGCGGGTATCATGGGCGGCATGAACAGTGAGATCACAGAGAACACCACGCAGCTTCTCTTTGAGTCGGCAAAATTCATGCGTGACAACATCCGTAAGACAGCGAGAAGCCTCGGACAGAACACCGATGCGTCCAGCCACTACGAGAAAGGTATCGCTGAGTATACCGTAGAGATCGGTATGGCACGTGCCCTTCACCTGATCGAAGAGCTTGGCTGCGGCGAGATCACAGCCAGCGCATTCGATGTGAGCGCAGGCGCACCAAGAGAAGGTAAGAAATTTACCGCGACATTGAGTGGCATCAACAAGATCCTCGGCATCGAGGTTCCGGCAGAGAATGTTCTTGACATTCTCCGCAGACTCTGCTTCGAGGTAGAGCGCGACGGTGATGTTCTTACTGTGACAGCACCGCGCTACCGTGAGGATATCGAGGTTGGTGAGCCGGATCTCGCGGAGGAAGTGATCCGTGAATATGGTTACGAGCACATCGTTCCGACCTTCTTAAAGGATTCCGCAGTTACAAACGGTGGATTAAACCCGGCACAGAAGAGAAGAACAAAATTAAAACAGGTGATGGTATCCCAGGGCTATTTCGAGGTATCCACTCTGGCATTCTACTCTGACGCTGACCTTGACGCGCTTCATATCGCTGAGGACGCGAAGGAGCGCAACGTGATCCGCCTGTTAAACCCGATCACCACAAACCTTTCCATCATGAGAACAACCCTGGCTCCGTCCATGCTGAATACGGTTGTTGAGAACGTGAAGAAGGGCAACACGGCAGGACGTTTCTTTGAGTACGCGAACGTGTACTATCCGAAGGCACTTCCGCTTACAGAACTTCCGAATGAGATTCCGCATGTGGGATTCGCGGCATTCGGTGAGGAAGAAGACTTCTTTACCGTCAAAGGAACCATGGAAGAGCTTGCAGCTTCCTTCGGCGTAAGCTTCGACTACGAGAGAGCAGAGGATGTTCCGTATCTTCATCCGGGAATCTCCGCATACATTCTCTGTGATGGCGAGCGTGTCGGTTCCTTCGGTAAGCTTGCAAACAGCGTTGCGGGTGAGTTAAAGCTCCCGAAAGACAGCAAGGCAAACAACCAGATCTATCTCGGTGAGATCGACTTCGCGGCACTTGCTTCCCATATGCCGGAAGGTCTGCGCTACAAACCGATCTCCGAGTATGACACGGTTACCCGTGACCTGGCTATGGTCGTTGACGAGGATGTAAGCTGCGGCAGCCTGATCAATGAGATCAGGAAGGCATGCAAGCAGGTCGGTGACGCAGAGCTCTTCGATATCTACCGCGGCGAGCAGCTCGGAAAGGGTAAGAAGAGCATGGCATTCAAGATCACCTTTGTCCCGGAGGACAAGGCACTTGATCCGAAGGATATCGAGAGATTCGTAAAGAAGATCCTCGGAAACCTGAAGTTCCGTCTTGGAGCTGATATCCGGTAGGATCAATGGAATATTGATCAAATGTTTGAAAAAACGGTCATCTGATGCAGGCATGAACCTGCACCGGATGACTGCTTTTTTCGCTTAAACAAAAAGGCTGGAAGATAAAAATCAGACGTTCGCCAGAAAAATTACAAAAGAACGTTTCCCTATGGTACAATACAAAAGAACATGTCTGTTCAGAAAATTGGCAGTCAGATATGACCGAATCCTTGCAGAGGTGACAAATTATGCATACAAAACGTTTAGGGGATATGCTTCTTGAGGCTGGGCTGATCACGGAGGAGCAGCTCGGCGAGGCATTAAAATATCAGGCACAGGAAAAAGAACGACTGGGAACGACTCTGGTCAAACATAACTATATAACGGAAAAACAGCTGATCGATACACTGCGGATCCAGCTTGGCATCGAATATATCGATCTCTCGAAGGTGGATATCACGCCGGAAATGTCCAGATATGTACCAAAGCCTGGCGAAAATATTATCCAGACAGCCCCGTACTACGACGAGGATGGAAACGTAGGAAAGATCCAGGGACAGAACCCATTCGGCCCTCGAAAATAGGACTACAAAGGATCCTTAGCAAAAAGATAAAGGAGTATCAATATGCTGCACATCAGCCCGGAAATTACAATATACATCCTAACGATCACATTCATCCTGGGCTGCTGTCTCGGAAGCTTTGCGGACTGCGCGGCGGGACGGCTTCTTTCCGGAGAGTCAGTGGTTGCCGGGCGGTCCCACTGTGACCACTGCGGGCATGTCCTGGGAGTGCTGGACTTGATCCCGCTGTTTTCCTGGCTCCTTTTAAAAGGACACTGCCGCTACTGCAGGGCAAAGATACCGGCAGAAGCCTTTTTTGTGGAACTGGTATCGGGAATTGCCTGTTGTATGATCGTGTATCGCTATGACATGTCTGTGATGAGTCTCAGGGGAATTCTTCTGACAGTAGTCCTTATGATCCTCAGCCTGACCGATCTTCATGGATGGATCATCCCCGACCGCCTGCAGATTGCGGGCTGTGTGATATTTTTAGTGACCGCCCTGTTTCTCCCGGACCCGATCCAGAGAATCTTTGGAGGTCTCTTCCTTGGATTGATCCTCGGCGGGGGGATGCTTCTCGTATCTCTGGTCTTTGACAAGCTCACAGGGAAGGAAAGCCTTGGCGGGGGCGATATCAAATTGTTTTTTATGACAGGACTTTACCTGAGCTCGGCCTGGGAGATCCTGTTTTACCTGATCTTAAGCTGTCTCTTCGGTCTGGGGTTCGCGTCTTTCCGGAAAGAAAAACGTGTTCCTTTTGGCCCTGCGATCGCGGCGGCCTGTTTTATAATGATATTATACGGAGAAAAATTGACCGGCTGGTATACTGGCCTGTTCTGAAATGGAGAACTTCAAGATGAAAAATTGTTTGGGAATTGAGATTGGAAATTACCGGATCAAGATCGCGTATATGGAAAAAGGCGTGCTGAAGGAGTGTATTTCAGAACGGATCGAAGAAGGAGCGAAACCGGATGCCAGACTCTGCGCGGAGACGATCCGGGATCTTCTGGCTCAAAAAATGATCCGTTGCAATGCCGGGTGTTCGTAAAACAGTTAAACCAAAAACTTAACTATTTTACGGTATCTGTCAAACGGGGTTGGTAAGAAACAACGAAAAACGAGTGATGCCAGGTTGAAAGACCGAGCATCACTCATTTTTTATCTCGATACATTTTTTGATATTGTAAATCTGGCGGCAGTGCCGGGAGAGGAGTCCATGTCTAATATCCTATCTTCCGGAAACGAAAACAATGCGGATAAAACGTTCAGTTTCAGCGCAGACTTATCGTGGAGCTCCTACCCATATAAGATATGGACGAAAAACGGGGAAGACCAGACCGTCTATTACGGCGACTGGATCGACTGGAAAAAGCTCCAGTGATCCGTAAAAAACTTCTGAAGCGGGCAGGCATTCTTCTGCCTGCCTGCTTCGTGCCGTCCCCATGCGCTTTCGAGCACGGCAGACAGTAAGTCCGTAGTTACTGTACATGGGCAATGTCAGTAACTGCCCGCATGCTGCCTGAGATTTCAGCGCCGCAAGCTGGAGATTGACAGCCCTGAGTTTTTATGTTATGATGACTTTATCTGTGGACAGGAGGTGTAGTCGGTGATTAGAATTATTCTGACGATCGTATTCGTTATCTTATGTATCGCGATGACAGTGATCGTGTTAATGCAGGAAGGAAAGACTTCCGGACTTGGCGCGATCAGTGGTGTAGCTGAGAGCTACTGGGGAAAAAATAAAGGCCGTTCTATGGAAGGCAACCTTGAAAAGTTTACAAAAATTGCGGCAATCCTGATTTTTGTACTTGCCCTGGTATTAAATTTAAAGGTAATTTAATTCTAAGATGACGAACACTCTTGCAGCGATAACTTCCGTGCAGGAGTGTTTTTTGTTTAACAGGAAATTTCGATGAAGATTCCGGGTGACAAAAAGGCGCGCTCTTTATTATTTATAATATGGTCTGCAGAACCTTATTAATTTGATCATTTGCGGCTGCCCGGTGTGAATACTGCGCTGGGAACTTTTAGATTGTTTGGATTTTACCGGATATTATTTAAGGAGAAGAATGGAAGAAAAGTTAATGGAAGAGCGGAAAAATATGCTGCTGGACCTGATGAAGGACCCGACATATGTTCCGATGAAACTAAAAGAGCTGGCGCTGCTTCTTGGTGTCACAAAGGAGCAGCGCGGCGAGCTGGAAGAAGTTTTAAATGAGTTGGTGGCGTCTGGAAAGGTTGGAATCTCGAAAAAGGGAAAATATGCGAGATCCGAGGTCTTCGCCCAGACGGGAGTTTTTGCGGCTCATCACCGGGGCTTCGGCTTTGTGACTATCGAGGGCAGGGAGGATGATCTCTTTATCCCGCCGGATGATACCGGGGATGCCATGGACGGGGATACGGTCCAGGTCGTCATCAATGAGAACGGAAGAGGCGGCCGGACGGAGGCGAGAGTCTTAAAGGTATTGAAGCATGCCAACGAGACCCTGATCGGAACCTTCGAGAAAAACAAGAATTTCGGTTTCGTGATCCCGGACAACCCGCGGATCACCATGGATATCTTTATCCCCCAGGGAAAGGAAAATGGCGCGGTATCCGGGCACAAAGTTGTGGTAAAGCTGGATACTTACGCGGCGAAAAATAAAAATCCGGAAGGCCATGTAAAGGAAATTCTGGGCCATATCAATGATCCGGGAGTGGATATCCTGTCCATCGTCCGGGCCTACGGGCTGCCGGAGGAGTTCCCGGAAGAGGTGATGGAGGAGGTCTCCCATGTTCCGGAGGCGCTCTCGCCGGAATATGTGGAGGAGGAGATCGAGAAGAACGGAAGAGTGGACCTTCGAAATGTGCCGATGGTGACCATCGACGGAGAGGATGCGAAGGATCTGGACGATGCAGTCAGCGTGTCGAAGGAGACGATAAACGGGGAGACGATCTACCATCTCGGCGTTCACATCGCGGATGTGAGCCATTATGTAAAGGAGAAGAGTCCTCTTGATGAGGAGGCGTACAAGCGGGGAACCAGCGTGTACCTTGTGGACCGCGTGATCCCGATGCTGCCCCACAGACTTTCCAACGGAATCTGTTCCCTGAATGCAGGATGTGACAGGCTGGCGATGAGCTGTCTTATGGATATCGATGAAAAGGGTATTATTGTGGGGCATAAGATCTGCGAGTCTGTGGTGAACATTGACCGGAGAATGACGTACACGGCGGTGAATGCGATCCTGGAAGCGAAGAATGGAAAGAATAGCGGGGAGGACGCTGAGTTAGAAGAGACAAATGGACGGAACCAGGACGAGCGTTTTGAGAATGATGAACAGAAAAAATCGAAACGGAGTCTGAAAAATGTACAGGCAGATGATCTCGAGAAAAAGAAAGACGCAGCGAAAGAGAAAGCTGAATTCGCGAAAAAGTGCCTGGAAGAGTACGAGGATTTCGTCCCGATGTTCCTGCTTCTGGACGAGACCGCTCGCGTCTTAAGAGAAAAGCGCATGGCGAGAGGTGCTGTGGACTTCGATTTCCCGGAGTGCAAGATCATCCTGGACGCAAAGGGACGCCCGGTGGAGATCAAGCCATACGAGCGGAACGCGGCGACGATGCTGATCGAGGACTGCATGCTGGCGGCCAACGAGACGGTTGCGGAAGATTACTACTGGCAGCAGGCGCCGTTCCTGTACCGCAGCCATGAGAAGCCGGATGGGGAGAAGATCAAGCGCTTCGGAATCCTGATCAACAATTTCGGTTACTCGATCCGTCTCCAGAACGGAGAGCTTCACCCGAAGGAGATGCAGAAGCTTCTTGCAAAGGTGGCCGGATCCCCGGAGGAGGCGCTTCTCGCGAGACTGGCGCTCCGCTCCATGAAACAGGCGAAGTACACGACGGACTGCATGGGACATTTCGGTCTTGCGGCGAACTATTATACCCACTTCACCTCCCCAATCCGCAGATACCCGGATCTTCAGATCCACCGGATCATCAAGGAGAACCTTCACGGTGAGCTCACGAAGAAGCGCGTTGCCCACTACGAGAAGATCCTGCCGGAGGTTGCGGTCTGGACATCATCCAGGGAACGCCTTGCGGACGAGGCGGAGCGGGAGACCGACAAGGCGAAGAAGGTCCAGTTCATGGAACACCATATCGGCGAGGAATTCACCGGTGTGATCTCTGGAATCAGCAACTACGGTTTCTATGTGGAACTCCCGAACACTGTGGAAGGCATGGTACGCCTTGCGAACCTGGATGGCGATTACTATGTGTTCGATGAGGAACACTATGAGTTAGTGGGAGAGCGGACGAGAAAGAAATATAAGCTGGGACAGACGGTGAAGATCCAGGTGGTCTCTGTGGACAGGTATTTGAAGACCATTGATTTTCTGCCGGTAAGAAAATTTGATTAGGCGAAATGATTCGGACACGACGGATTGGCGGCGAAAATTTCCCGGAAAACATTGCTTTGCGGTGAAATGGTATTATAATATAGAGATAAGTTCCGGTCGGATGAGTTCCCGGCTGGAACAGAAAAGAGGATAGGATTATGGCAAAGAGCAGCGGCTTTAAGCTGATCGCGAACAATAAAAAAGCGTATTTCGACTTCTTTATCGACGATAAGTTCGAGTGCGGTATTGCCCTTGCGGGAACGGAAGTAAAGTCTATGCGTATGGGCAAGTGCAGCATCAAGGAATCCTTCGTGCGGATCACAAACGACGAGGTCATGATCTACGGCATGCACATCAGCCCGTATGAGAAGGGAAATATCTTCAACAAGGACCCCCTCCGCGAGAGAAAACTCCTGATGCACCGCTACGAGATCAACAAATTAAAGGGAAAGATCCAGGAAAAAGGTTATACCTTAGTGCCGCTCCAGGTATACTTTAAGGGAAGTCTCGTAAAAGTGGAGATTGGTCTCGCAAGAGGTAAGAAGATCTACGATAAGCGTGCTGATATCGCGAAGAAGGATCAGAGAAGAGAGCTGGAGAAGGAATTCAAGGTGAAAAACCTGTACTAGAGCGGATCTATACTGCGGACCCTTGACAATTTGGGCGAGTGATGGTAAGATTTGTGTTACGCGAGAACAGTACCAGTATAGGATTCGGGGTCGCCTGGATTTTGAACACTGTCAAAAGCGAACGCATCGGAAGAATGTCCGCGACCCATTGCGGATCGGGCGATGCGAAAAACTCCGAAGAGAGTGCCAGTAAGGGCTTGTACTGGTTTCGACGGGGGCTTTGAAGCTGGTGAAGCTATCCGCATGCAATGCGTTAAATGGCAAACCTAAATATAAACGCTAACGACGAATTAGCATACGCAGCCTAATTTAGGCAGCTGTCGGCCTTAGAATACCTGCATTTTAAGTAACCGGCATCATTTAAAGCAGGAAACGACACGTGCAAAGCTTTGCGCACGCGGGCGTATGATGAAGCTACCAAACGGATCAGGATGTCTGCTTTCGGGTTCGGGCGGGAATTCTAAATAACAGACTATGATAGTAGAAGAACAGGGGATAGGTTTTCGGACAGGGGTTCGATTCCCCTCAGGTCCACGACAAAAGCCGCGTATTTACGCGGCTTTTTAGTTTTTGTGTTGCATTTCGTGTTGCATATTTAGCAGGGCTTTGTACCAGCCGTTCGGATCAGCTTCACGAAGTGCATTTATAATCTCAATGGCGGACTTCTCTTTTTCTGAAGCACTTCCGTCCAGAAGCGAGTCAAAATAATTGTCTATGGTCTCATCGACCTTTTCCCGTTCCTCTGAAAATGTATGTGTGTATACGTTTTTCATAACCCGATCAGAAGACCATCCGCCGCGTTCCTGCGCATATTTATCCGGGATCCGGAGCATTGCCATTACAGATGCATTAAGGTGCCGCAGATCGTGGAATGTCATGTGAGGTAGGTCATGCTGCTCTAAAAGAGATACCCAACGCATGTAAATTGCATGTCCGCTCAGGGTGATCAAAGGATCATCTGGTTTCTTCCCAGAGATATTCTTGTCGATCAATGCCTGAATATAATTCGGGATGTGATGCTTACGCAGACGGGCTTCCGCTTTGCCGCTTTCCTTTACCGTTGGAGTCTGTCCGATGTCAACGATAACACGGTCCAGGGTAATGTACCCGTTAGAGATATCTCGAACACGGATTCCACGGATCTCAGACATAGAGTAGCTGAGCCAGCAGGCCAGGAGACACGGCAGTTCGATTTCCGTATCTTTAATGATTTCCAGCACAGTTTTTGCAGGAATAAGATTTTTAACTTTCTTAGGTATCTTAGGCAGCCTTACATCATAGTTATCGTTCGGATAAAAATAGTTTATAACACTTCGTATGTAGCTGTAAGTGTTTCGAACAGTCTTAGGTGATATAGGTGCTTTCGTTTTTGTTGAACGTTTTGAGGGGCGCTTCGTATCGTCATCAACAGCTTTCTGTAAGTCTTCTGTGGTGATGTCTTTAAGCTTCTTTTCCATCAGGAAAGCATAGGAGTCATATTGTTCTTTTGAATATCCCTGGACAGTGGTACCTGAAAGCGATGGACCGATGGCTTCTACGTACTTCTTCATTGCATCTTTCAGCAAAATGTTTCCGTTTTTTTGACGTTTCCGGCTGACATTGGTGTCACGATCCTGTTGAAATTCGGCGGCCTGACGCTCAGCATCCGCTTTCCCGCGTCTTGATGGGTCATCGCTGGTAAATGATTCATAAATTCGTTTATCCTTCCATGTGCCTGATTTTGCGTCGAATGTACGCTCAGTGTGACTGTACACCAGACACCTCCAGGATCCGGAGGGTAGCTTTTTCGCAGTAGCCATTATATCATGCTCCTTCCTGTTGCGACGTCGCAACGCTTAAAAATAGGTATAAAAAATACGCCCCTTGCCAGGACGCATCGGAGATGATATAATTCAGGTGTTCAAGCTGATTATATCTTCCCGGGCATCCGGCAAGAGAAAATCCATGTAAAACCGTTCGGTGTTGGTAGCACCGGGCGGTTTTGCTATTTATGGAAGCTGCACAGGTGCAGCTAATTTATTTCAAGAGATCCCGGATCCGGATCGTGAGTCCTGGATAAATTCCGACAGGAATATCAACGTCAAAGGAATAGAGGTATGGATCACTGTCATTTTCATAGCAGTAGACAACAACTTTCTCTTTTACCGGATCCACGATCCAATATTCACGGACACCGGCATCAGAATAGAGAGTATTCTTCCGGTTATAGTCCATTCTACGGCTGGATGGAGAGACAATTTCAATAATAAGGTCCGGAGCTCCGGAGCATCCGCGGTCAGTCAGCTTATTTGGATCGCAGATTACAGAGATATCCGGTTCCACCCAGTCCTTGTCATCGGCATCGAGATTGACGGCGAAGGGGGCAGGGTATACCTCGCAGGATCCGTGGTGATCAGTAATATACTGATTAAAGAGAGCTGTCAGTTTGCTCACAAGTCGCTGGTGGATTCTGCTCGGCGGAGCCATATCATAGAATTTGCCGCCAATCAGTTCGGCACGTTCGCCTTCCGGAAGATTCCAGTAATCCTCAGATGTATAATTGTTTTTTAATAATGGCATACAAACACTCCTCTCTATATTTTGTGGTGAAAGTTAGTCCTTTTATTCATCATCGTCAGAATCATCACTTAAATCTGAAGTATATGGAGTATCAGTGGATTGGGACTGTCTGAATTCTTCAGCAAGCATAGTTTTGTTAAACTCTGCGGTTGGATCTAGTTCATTTACCAATGCTTCCAATTCATCAAGCGTTGAATAGAAGAATTCTTTACGCATATTCACCTTGTTTACACGTTTATCATTTAAGATGGTATGCAATTTGTTCTCTAAACCAACAGCATTATCAGAGAAGATGAAACTGTGAACATCAAATTTAAATGGTACGCTGGCGCTTCCGAGCTCATCCACACGCTCCTGAGGATCCATTCTGCGGGTCATGCCAATTTTGAAAACATTCTCTCCGAAGGAACCGAGGTTACTGATGACGTAAACATTTCCGGCTTTACCATTTTGGAGTTTACTAATTTCATCTTTCTTAATAGTCACATCAGATAATTGTCCTTGTAATTCTAAAATTTTTGATTTCAAAGTAGCTATCTGTGCTTCATCTTCTGTATTAGAAAGTGCCTCATTTGCCTTTTCAATCTCTGCCTGGTACTTGGCCTCTTCCTGCTCGATTTTCTTGCGTTGCTGTTCAAGCAGTTTACGTTCTTCGGCTTCTTCACGCATTTGCTGTTTGAGGGCGAGCTGTTCCTGGCGAGCCTGTTCTTTTTTCACGTAATAGTTATATTCAATTTTTACTGCGTCAATAAAGAGATATTCAATTTCGCCAATGAAACGCGTGAGTGTTCCAACAATACTTTTATTTCCCTCTCCGGCAATCTGAAGATATTTTCGTGTGACAATTTTTACCTTTTCAACTGCCTGATCCAGCTTTTCGTATTTTAAATCATATAAGATATTTTGCAATTCAGCCCGAAGGGCGATAACCATTAACTGATAAATGGTCTGATTGGCTTTTGTAGTATACCGGGCGGCATATGAAGATAAGAGGCGGTCAATGGCTTTGTCATTTTCTTTAAAAGCGTTCCTTAAAGATTTTACATCCATGGAATGTAATTTCAAAATGACGCTGGGCGCATAGGCATCATAATCAGCTGAATCGGAAGGAGATAGACGCTCTGTTCCGTCGGTTTCAAGAAAGTTTGAAATACAATAGTCAACACTTTTGTACAGTTCTTTCGATCGCTTTAATTTTTTAGTTTGGGTTGTGACCTGTTTATCTATTTTTTCCTGCTTTTCCTGTAATTGAGAGATTTCTTCGCGCAGGCGAGAAATCATTGTATTCTGATCCGCCATTTCTTCATTGAGATTGGAAAATTCCTTTTTGGCTTCTGCAATTTTTCTTTGAACTTCTTCATATTCATCACAACCAAGAGCAGCTAAGCGCTGTTTAAGTTGTTCGTTTTCTGCTTTAATTTCGCTGATTCGAAAAATATCAAAAAATCCCATTTGTATCCCCTTTTGCATAGTATTCTGATAATTTTATCGTTTATAGTTTCTCTACCACCGCCAGATGTGGTTCAAACATGATCACATATCCATCCAGCTCTGTGTAGCAGCCATATTTTTCCCGGTAGCATTCCAAGGCTTCATTCAGAAATTCTTCTGACACTTCCAGACATTCTGCTAATTCATGCAAGTTATGGCAATGGTTCCGGTATCCCAGAATAATTCCGGAGAGTCCGACCCGGCGGTCATAGGCGCGGAGACGGGCGAGATGTTCCTGCTTCCGGCAGACGGTGTCGTGCTGATTTAGAATATTCCCGTAGGAAGTATAATGATGCTCCAGCTCCTCGGCCAGAGTATCTGCTGTCTGCGCAGCATTCAGGCCGGAGTGGATCGCAATCGAACCATCTATATAAAGACCGTGGAGATGGTCACTTTTAAACTTCACATAATCAACAGGAATGTTCTGATCATATGCTTCCTGTTCCAGTTCTTCAACTGCAGTCATTAGCACCAGCTCCTATTTCTTATTTCTTCGGTTCTTGACAAAATCGGCATAAGCACGAATGTCTTCTAATTCATCCTCGGTGAAATCATCGCCATCGAAGTGGGCGGCGATGGTGGTGGGTTCTTTTGAATCGAAATCGGTTAGTCCCATAAGTTTACCTGGTGTGGTTCCCAGTGCATTTGCAAAAAGTAATATTTTGCTGTTCTGTAGATCTACTTCCCCTTTTTCAATCTTTGCTATAGAAGAGCGACTTGTGTATCCACACAGTTTTGCCAACTCATCTTGAGATAGTCCTTTTTCTTCCCTAAGCATTTTTATGTTTTTGTATAATTGGAGCATTTTCTCTTCGCCTCCTTCTGATAAAGTAAATATAACACATATGTGAAAATAAATCAACAAAAATGATAAAAACTGTTGACATACATTCACACAAGTGCTATATTTAAAGTGTGAATTAAATTCAACAAGAAAGGGGTGAGAATATGCCAGACTTAAAGCTTCTGGAAAGAATTATTTCCAATTCCGGCATGACGATGGTATCAATTGCTGAAAAATCCGGTATTCTCAGAGAAACTTTATATAATAAAATGAGAGGATCCAGTGAATTTAAGGCATCTGAGATTGCTGGGCTGACAAGAGCGCTTAAATTAACAAGCGAACAGAGAGATGCAATTTTTTTTGCAGATGAAAGTGAATTAAATTCAACAACTCCGTCTGCAGAAGAGAACGAGAAGGGAGCGTGAGAAAAATGCCACATAGAGGTCATGAATATCGATACGGGTTTAGGGTTCCTTATGGAACTATTTCGGATGAGGAGAAGATTGCAAGAGAAGCTGTGGAGATTGTAAAGAAAAAGGCTTCCACGTTTGGCCAGGCACAGAAAGTCCTTTCAATCATGAAAGCCATGTTGGATGAATGTGAAATCAATTAGTCCTTGTGAGATTCCAAACGAGTTAAAAGATCATAAATTTTATCCTTGTACTCGTCAAAGCTCATGTTTTTAACATCGTATTTTGCCTGGACGTAAGAAGTACAGACAATGACGTGTTCAATATCCTCACGGAGCAATGTATCAAGTTCGTCATAACCGATTTCACTGGGTGTTTCTTTATCCTTGCACATAGGAGTTCTCCTTTCATATGTACTCGGCGCGGCAACGCCTGTACAGAAAGTATAACACCAGAGTGACGGGAGGAGCAATGGTTATCTGTTCGCAACAAAAGATGAGAAGGGAGCGTGAGAGAGAAGGATAAAAAGTGTCCTGAATGCAATGCAACAGTTAAAGAAACTTTCAATTTTTGCCCGAAATGTGGAAGTAAGATCGAAACAGTATGCCATAGGTGTTGGGTAAAAAAACAGGACAGTTATAGTTGTGGAGAAACTAACTGTCCTGGGTATGATTTGTTCAAGACTGAAAAAATTAAAGTTTCAAAAGACTTAGAGCATATTCACACCCAAAGTCAATGATGAACTGCTTAATCATTGACTTAGCATTAAGTAAATCGACATCAATTATTAGTACTTGTCGAATATGTGAAAAACGAGGTGGAAAAAATGTTTGGCAGAAAAGAAAACAATTTCGTTGTGATCAGAGCAAAAAACGGATTAGGAGCGGAAGGATTGGTGGAACTCGCATCTGCGCTGGAAAAGCAGGCACATGCTTTTCCACACGTAACGATACGATTTGAGCTGGAAGGCTGGAATGAGAAATTAGTGAATAAGGGCGATGATAGAAACGATCAGAGCCAGCGTACTGATAATACATGAATAAAGCGTGAAGCCGTTTTTCTTAAACCACTGACGGAGCAGATAACGGTCCGCAACTTGTCCATATTTTTCCATATCTTCTTCTGTAGGCATGATAGAAACTCCTTTTATTTGTACTCGGCGCTGCAACGCCTGTACAGAAAGTATAACGCTAAGGAGACATAGAAACAAGTGACTATCTGTTTGCAACAGAGGACGAAAGGGGGTGAGAGAGATGGAAACCAGAATAACTTTTGAAATCTCTGGTGAGCAGTACACGATGTTTGTGGAAGGTATTCTGAAAAAGAAATATTACTTGTCCAAAGAAAATAAGGGAAGTGTGCTGGCAGACCCGATTCCGGTAAAAGTTACAGCCAGCACAATGAAAGAAGCAATTATGTACTGGCTGGAATGCTTGCTGTGGCGGCATTGATCATCAGCGGTGTGGCTTTAATCATTCGGTTATTATAGGAAAATTGTGGAAGGGAGTGAGAATGTGAATAGACCAAACGGAGTTAAAGGAGCAAAAGTAATTCAAGTTATTGAGACAAAAGCAATGCGAGGACTTGGAACAGAAAAAGACCCAGCAAGAGTTGTAACTCAGTACTGGGACTTCGATGGGAATTTCTTAGCGGAAATGGACCTTGAAGCATGTGCTCCTCTAGTAGAACATGAGATTAAGGCAATAAAGGAATCTATGATTTCGGGGCATTGAGTAGAGCTGTTGCTTTTGCGTAAGCAAGATCAGATTCTATGAAAGCTGCCACCGATGAAATGAAAACTTTTAGGTGCTCTATATTGTAGTCTTCATGCTTGCGGACATAATGAGTTTCGTCATTTCCGAGCCAGGTAGACGCTGTGGCAAGAGTTTTTATTTTTGGATTGTCGATGTACTTATTTATGCACGGCGAAAGCATTAGGGACTTAATGCTTTCGGTTTCAGTAGGGTTAAAAGCAATAGCATAATCCTTTACGAGAAATTCAAGAGCTTTGCGATAACCTAAACCGCATATGTCTGATAAACCGGTGTTTTCCGCTTGTTCTGCTTGATGATATATTTTTACAAAATTCGGAGATAAATCTTTAATTTCTTGAGAAAAGTCTTTAACGCGGACTGGAGCCGGATAGGCCATGGCATTACATGTCTTTAATGTAGATGATGGAGAAAAATGATGAAAATCATCTAATACACTGTATTCAACCAAAAATCCTTTTCCGCAGTGAGGACAAAAATAGAAAGAGTATACGCGCGTACCTATGTAATTGACAATGCTGTCACATTGAAAAATGTATGTATCTTTAGGATATTCCCTATAGGCAACACCGCATCTTGGACAAGTAGTAGGGATTGAAATTTCAACATCTATATTATGCTTTTGAGGATGTAAGTTTTGTGCTTTAACAACAATGTTCATAAAAACTCCTTTATATGTATTTGGTGTATCGATGCTTGTATGAAAAGTATAACGCGACAGCGGCGCAGAAGCAAGAGACCGCAGTTGAGAAATAAGAGAGGTGAAAAAGTATGCCGAAATTAAAACCGAGTATGCAGGAAGAACGGAACCGGATCGTTCGCGCGTGTATTGCGGGGAATAAGGAGCGGCTGGCGATCGATGATGCTGCTTTAGCTGTTAAGGTCGGGGTAACGAAGAAAACGATCCAGAATAAGTACCACCGGCCGGAGACGTATTCCCTGGATGAGATGCAGAAGATCGCAACTGTACTGAAATTTACTCCGCTCCAGGCAGCGTCCGTGCTCCTGGGCCGGGAGCTTACATCAAAAGAAATCAAGGAATTTATCCTGCTGTAAAAGGAAGTGGAAAAGATGCATGAGAAAAGAACTATGCGCGCTGTGCATGAGACAATGGGGCGTATCGAAGTACATACGGATCGGGCAGGGCGGATATGTGTGTCCTGTATGCCGATCACGGTTGAAGAAAAAGGACCGGGACCGGCAACGCGCCTTGCGTATGCGGTCGGAACGTTGATCGAGGGCGGTGCCTGTGCGGGAATGGTATATATGATAGCTCGTATGGCCGGGATCATACCGGTCTAAGGGAAGGTGAGTTCATGGAGACAATTCTGGGACATGTAAAAGAGCTTGTAGAACGTGGTGAAAACATTGGTTATATCATCGCATTCTTAAACGGATGGACTGAAACGGAAGCAAAACTGGAACCGGAGAAAACATACACAACAGCAGAAATGAAAGAACTGTTTGATCTTCTGTATGACATCTTAACAAAGCATATATACAGGAACTAAAAGATCCCCATAGCGGAGCGGCAACTCCGAGGGGATCACATGTAAAAAGTTTACACCTCTATTTTAGAGGAGAAAGAGGAGAAAATCAATGAAAAAATTGGTCAGAGTTTCAACGGATCTGCAGGTGACGATCCACGATTATCCGGAAGGATCTTATCAGATGCAGAATAAAGCTCTGAGGAAGCTGATCGGAAAAGATTGTGATTTGTATGAATCGGTTAGCCCCAAAAGGCTTTATTCAAAAGTGAAGGTCAGTAAGAAAATGGAAAAAGAAGGTCATCGCATGGTTATGTTGGTCGATGAAGAAGGACTGTTGAAGTCTTTAGAGTTGAACATCCTTGGCAGCTGGCTGTATGAAACAGATAAGCACGGATATCCGATTGCCGGGAATGTACTCTTTGTAGGAACCAAATATACAGGTATGGGGATTGACTTCTGCGGAATTTCGGAAGATGTAGCAGAATCTTTAAAAAAGGAATTTGAAGAGCAGATTGCAAAGGGGAAAGCCTAATGCCTGCCGAGAAGTACATACTTCCAGACCGGGCCGCCTGGCTTGCGGCAAGGAAGAACCATATTGGCGGATCTGATGCAACAGTCTGCGTGGGAATGGTATATAGGATACTCGTATAGCCGGGAGGCGATAAGGAAATGGGACAGTATAAGTGTGACCGGTGTGGCCGCAGGATATGGGTAGATGCCGGAGATGTTCGGCTCTGCCATTCCTGCGAGGAGCAGTTAAAGGAGGAGACACATGAATTACGAACAGAGAATGAAGATTATTGCAGCAGCGATTGCAGCGGAGACTGCAGTTACCATAGATAAGAATCTTGAAAAAGGGATCCTGGACGGTTTCTACAGAATTGATTCGATAGAGAAGCAGGAGCAGAAAGCACTGGATCCGCTGATGCCGTTTCATGTTGAGCGCATTCAGGAAGGGTATGGGATCTGGAACTCTGGCGGATATGATGAGCAGAGACGGCTTGGTAAATCGATCGTGGCAGCAGGACCGGATGGAGAACGTCTTCGGCAGGTTCGCTATAAGAAAGAGGTGAATGGAGATCATTCCCTTGCAGTGATCTATCCAGGATGCTATATCGCTCAGTCCGTTGCGTTTGATTATTACGAATCAAATGATACGACGGTGTATCGGGTCGAGCGGATCGGAATGCGGGACGGATGGTACCTGGCAGATTGCCGGAAGGTGCTGCGGATCAATCCGCAGATGTCGAAGCTTACAGAGGAAGAGGAAAAACGTCTGGAGCGTCTGCTGAAAATTTCCAACCAGGTTGCAATCGCTCCAAACCTTGCGCGGCTCAAGGAGGGGTGGGTATGACCTATTACAGCGCATTCCTGGAATGGGCGAAAGAGCAGAATGGAGAGACGTTTCTGTGTATCCGTATCCCGGTGCAGGCCGGGAAACTGATCCAGACCAGAAAGTGCAAAGAACTTGCTCTGGGAGTTGATGACGGGCGGAGCATTACCCCGGCACAGCGCCGGAAAGCATATGCCACACTGGGGGATATCTCAAATTATACGGGATACACCGTGGAGGCAGCGAAAGAGATCATGAAGGTGGAGAACATGCTCCGTCTGGGACAGGATAAGGTGATCAGTCTTTCGGATTGTACGATCACCGAAGCGAGGGAGTATATCAACACGCTCATGGAGTACAGTTTGAAAGAAGGATTGATCTTAACAGAGTCCGGCTTGAAGCGGACCGACGACATTGACGCATATCTGATCCAGTGCATCAGATATAAGAGATGCTGCATCTGTGGGAAGACTGCGGAGATCCATCATGTGGATGCGATCGGAATGGGCAATGACCGGCGTCATGTCGATGATTCAGAAAAGAAAATTGCGGCGCTGTGCCGGATCCATCATAGCCTGGCACATCAGAAAGGATGGGTACAGTTTGCCGATGCGTATAAAGTTTACGGTATTGAGAAGTACCGGACGGCAGCAGGAGGAGACATAGGTGAATGAGAAGATCATTTCTGGGCTGATTCGGAAGCGGCCTGCGAGTCCGGACAAGTCTTATATCTTCGTGCATGATAATATCGCGATCTGCAAGGCAATCGTGACTTTGGATTATATGTCATTATACATATCCCGGACCGGAGACGGTTATTTCACAGCAGAGTCTTTTTGCAACTGGATCCGCGACACGGTGAACACGGGTACGGAACTATCGGAATATACGTTCGTTTTGTCATGTGACCGGAAGAAGACGAATGATCTGTTGGAAGAAACGCTGAAAAACAATCAGATTCCATATAAGGCGAACGGATATGTGGTGTTCCGTGGAAAAGAGTATCTCGCGAAGTATGAGCGGCAGGACGAACTTGAGAAGGCCTTGGCCGGGTACGTTGCAAGGTATGAGGGATCAGAGAATGCTCCACTGGATCAGAACCAGTTCATTAACTTTTCCAAAGATGGAAGGATAACCGGTGTCAGAGATATTGCGGTGGTCCGCTACCTGATGGAGACGATGTGCATGTTCGTCATGGGCCGGGAGCTTTATATATACAGGGATGGCTGCTATTACCTGGATCAGGATGGAATTAAGGTGAAAGCGGTCGTATCGAAGCTGATTCCGGAAAAGTTTATTACATTCCGGTGCCTGTCAGCGGTCTATAATCTGCTGATCGAGCAGCAGGAGCTCCAGAAGTCCCTGGAAGAGTTAAATGCATATCCGCCCTGGTGGATCAACTTCAAGAATGGGATGTTCGATGTGAGGGAAGGAAAACTTCGTAAGCATAAGCCAGAATACCTGTCGATCAACCAGATTCCTCATGCCCTGGATATGGAGATCCGGAAGAATCTGGATGAGGCGGGAAAAAATACGAGCCGGTTCCTGAATGACGCGATGCCGGACCATACGGATCAGCTGACACTGTGGCAGTACATCGGCTACAGCATGACAAGAGATACCAGGTTCCAGAGGTTTATGATCATCCGTGGTATCGGCGGCACCGGAAAGTCGAAGGTGATCAACCTGATCCAGGACATCGTGGGACCGGCAAACTGTAGCGGTATCAGCCTTCAGGCATTGAATGAGAGATTCTATCCGTCTATGCTGCAAGGCATGCTGCTGAACGCGTGTGCGGATATCTCATCGGATGCATTGATGCAGGTGGATAACATCAAAAAGGCAACCGGCGAGGATGTCATGATCTGCGAGCGGAAAGGGCGGGATCCGGTTCCGTTCCGGTCGTATGCAAAGCTGATCTTCTCGGCGAACAAGATCCCGTTGAATCTGGATGAGAAATCGAATGCGTTCTATCGGCGTCTGTTGATTCTGGAGATGAATCAAAAACCGGCGAAGAAAGATCTGGAGCTGGGAGAGAAGCTTCAGGCAGAAATCGGATATTCGATCTGGATGGCGGTCGGTGCATTAAAGAAGCTCTATACCGATGGAGAATTCACGGAGAGCGCTGGTGCGAAGGAACGGGTGGAAGAACTGTACCGGGAAGCAGATACGGTCAAGGCATTTGTAGATGAGTGTCTGGAACGGCAGCAGGGGAGTAAGATCTCCAGAACGCTGCTTTATGACAAATACAAGGAATACTGTGAGAATTGTGGGCGGAAATACCATAGTCCGAAGCCGTTCTTTAAGAACCTGGAGGAAAAAGGGTTCGTATACAAACGAACGGCAACAGAACGCATCTTTCTGGATGTGGCACTGAAGGATGACGGGTTCCTGCCGGTTGAGGAGAAATGACAGGTGAATGACAGGTTTGTGACAGCTTTTGAAAAAATGAGGTATTGCGGAAACCCGCATAAAATAAGTGTTTCCGGGTTTTCAGTGACAGGAATGACAAGAATGACAGGTTTTTTTCACTCTCGCATGTGCGCGCACGTATGTATTACGGATCATATTTGCCTGTCATACCTGTCATTAAAAGAGATAATTAACTGGAAAGCCTGATAAAACAAGGAAAAAGTGAATGACAGGTTATTTTGAAAAGTTGTCATAAACCTGTCACAAGGCTGTCATTGAAAGGAGAAAGACATGAACAAGGTGATTTTGATGGGAAGACTGACACGGGATCCGGAAGTCCGGTACTCCCAGGGAGAGAGATCGATGGCAATCGCAAAATATACGCTGGCCATTGATCGGAGAAAGACACAACAGAATTCGGATCCGGGAGCGGATTTCATTAACTGTGTGGCGTTTGACCGCGCCGGAGAATTTGCGGAAAAGTATTTCCGTCAGGGACTCCGGGTTCTGATCAGCGGACATCTGCAGACCGGGAGCTATACAAATAAGGATGGTCAGAAGGTCTATACAACAGATGTTATCGTTGAAAGTCAGGAGTTTGCGGATAGCAGACGGGACGGCAGCGGGGCTGGAAGCCGGGGATCCAAAGATGACGACTTCATGAATATTCCTGATAATGTCGAAGACGAAGGGCTGCCGTTTAATTAACTTGAAGGGAGGTGAGATAAGATATGGCGAAAATTACATTTGACACGATCGATGGCGGCGGACTGGCGGAGCAGTTCAGACTTGCGCTGGCCCAGATCGGGCGGAACATTATTGATCCGAACATGGATCCGAAGGAAAAGCGTGGGCTGGTCGTCAACCTGAACTTCATTCCGGGAGAGACAGGCGGCATTAACGTTGAGTACAGCGTGAAAACGAAATTGGCAGGATCCAGAAAGGGATCATCGCTGTTCCTGATCGGACAGGATGCGAAGTCCGGCAAGATCTCGATGACGGAATACGGGAATAACCGTCCGCAGGTAGCTGTTTACTCAGCAGGAAATTCCGGACCGGCAGAGAAAGAGTGTGATCCGGATGCCGGAGAGATCCTAAATGAAGAAACAAGAGGACCCATTGATTTAAGAGCATGAGAGGAGAAATGAAATGTTAAGAGAAGCATTATCGTACATTGTAGGTCTTGGAAATAACGCAGAGAAGGTGCAGGTCCTGGAGATCTGCGGCGAGACATATGCGAATAAACGCCTGGAGCGTTATGGAGCACCGAAGAGAGCCAGCGCGATCGAGGCGGCGTCCCTGTCTGCTATGGTGGATTACATCGCGTCATGCTCATCTGAGTTCCCGGATTGCCATAACATGATCATCGAGATCGTAGGACCGGAGGAAGTAAACCTTGTATCTGCTCTGGACATGGAGAGAAAAAGAGAGTGTCTGTTTACCTGTAGAGCAGAGATCTCCAAGTATCATTTTGACAGCTGGTATGATCAGGAGCGTTTCATGATCGAGATCCAGTCAAACTTTGTGCAGAGTACGGACCGTGATATTCTGGTCAAGTTTGCAGGAAATGTGGAGCAGAAGAATAATGCTACATACTCCGATGATGGAAAGACCCAGGTGGCCACGATGAGCACAGGAGTTGCATCGAAGTCGGATGTGATCGTGCCGAATCCGGTTTACCTGGCACCGTACCGTACCTTCCAGGAAATCGAGCAGCCGTTTTCGAACTTTGTATTCCGGATGGGCGACAAGGAGGTTCCGGCATTTTCGTTGATCGAGGCAGAGGGTGGACTCTGGAAGAATGAAGCGGTGAACCGGATCAAGGAGTATTTCCGCAAAGCGCTTGAAGGCATGCCGGAGAGTATCCGGGAACGGATCGTGATCATCGGATAAAGATGAGCTGATGGCCGGGGGAGATGACAGAGCGTCTCCTCCGGAACGTGAAAGGAAGGATATATGGACCAGACAAGCCTTGAAACAACTTCGTTGGAAGGTGAAGTTGTAGAAAATAGAAATACTATAACACTTGAAGAAGCGGATGCCGGGATCCGGAATGGATTGAAGGATGCAGCCCAGTCAGTGATTACGGTTGGATATTATCTGAAAGCTGTCCGGGATAATGAGCTGTTTCGTTCTGCGGGATATGAAACTATTTGGGATTATGCCTGGGGTGAATATGGATTTAGCAAGGGAACAGCATCACGGTATATGAAACGGAATGACCGCTTTTCAATCGGCGGTAACAGCCCGATCATTGCAGATGAGTTCCGGGCGTTTAACAGGTCACAGCTGCAGGAGATGTTGTCCCTGGATGCGGAGCAGATGAGCACGGTGACACCGGACATGACGGTGAGGGAGATCCGTGAACTCCGAAGACCGAAGGAGATCCCGTACTTTGAGATCCCTGGGCAGCTGAGCCTGTCAGACTTTCCGGAGCTGGGTGAAGCAGAAATGGAAGATTCGGCAGTGGAGAATTCAGCACCGACAGAAACGATGACCTCAACCACGGCATTTACGGTCAGTGCTGAGGACCTGATCGGGGAGCCGGAGGAGAAGCTATCGGCGTATGGTTTTCCAAAAAGAGTTTATCCGGCAGATAGCTTACTGACGACACCGGGATGTAAAGGAGACAATGGACGGGGATACGATTGCTTTAATTGTCATCTGGAATGTGAGATCCGGCAGGAATATTGTCGGTGTGTCGATGCCACATGTGGATTCCCGTTTCCGTGCCAGATGGTCGATACCGGTAAACGTGAGATCCTTGAAAAGAAGATCGGAGAGAGATGCCAGTTTATTGATTTAAATTTAGCGGATCACGCGGCAGGAGATGGGAGTCCTATACCGTGCTGCAAGGATTGCGAAACGCCATGCGAATATGCGTGCGAAAATTCCGGGAAGCGTGTTGCGACGTCGCAACAGTCGGTTGCTGCCGATGAGCAGCAGGAAATGGAAGGGAACGATGCCGAAAAGCAGCAGGGTATTCCTGAAAAGCCAAAGACAGAGAAATGCATCCACGATGGAATATCTCGGTGTACACTGTCGGAGGAAGACAAGGAAAAGGACGGAACCGGAAAAGATTGCGCTCATCATTGTTGTTGGAACTGTGTAAAACGTGATGGCTGCAATATAGAATGCTATGCATCATCGAAAAGAAAAACATTGGATGATGATGAAGTGGCAGCAGAAGATGAGGAAAATGCTGAACAGCCGGCAGAGCCAATTGAGTTTGACAGAAAAACGCTGGAGGATATGATCCGAAATGCGCAAGAGGTACTTGATCAGATGTGCGATTACTGGGTGGAGAATCAGCCATACACTTATGCAAAGTATAACATGATGATCCAGGCGTATAAGCTGTTATTAAAGGAACATGATGAATCTAATCAGAAACTGGATCCGGTTAAACAGCAGCCGGAGCTTCCTTTGCTGAAGAATGATAAGCAGCGGGCTGAATTTATCGACGCATATGAAGAATGGCCACTGTGGATCGATAACCAGGAAACTGGGGAGAAGTACTATCGGTATGAACTTCCGGATGGGACAAGCTTTGTAATTAAGACTTATCATGCAATGCTGTATAACTACGATGCGTTGGAATATGGGAATTACAAAGAGGGATATGGAGAAAATGAACAGTATCTTCTGAAACCTGGAAAGTTCTTCCGGGACTGCCGAACGAACCGCTCAACGTTGATTGATAAGTTGAAGGAATTACAGAAGGCGAGAAGCTGATATGGAGAAGAGTGGAAAACACAGGTACACCTTGAGAGATATTCAAACTGGAGAGATCATATGCGCGAATCTTACAGCCGGTGAGGTATACCGCATTACAGGAATCCCGTCTCAACAGGTCAATAAATACAGGCAGAGAGGGACGATCCGTGACAGCATATGGAAAGTGGTCTTGTATGAAGAAGGTGATGAAGGCATTTGGACACCTGAACTTTGTATGCGTTGGGATTGTATCCGGAAGATGGTCCTGGGCGGCCTGAAGCATGGCAAAGGCACATACGAGGAAAAGATAGAGAGGTGGAGAAATCGTGCCAGCAAGAAAACGTAGCACAGAACTTAGCCGGACAGCGGTCTGCGCCCGATATATGCGGGAAGCGATCACTCCGGCCAGAATGACAGAAGTCAGAAAGAAGGTTAAAATCGGGGACAAAATTATTATCGTGCCTGTGAAGTGCGGCGAGGGTGAGCAGAAGGGGACTGTGGTCGGAATTTACCGAAGCTTCGCGACGGTGAAACTGAAGAATGGAATCTGCGAGAGTGTTTCGTGGTTGGAGGCAATGAAGCTGAATAAGAAACTGGGAGGGTGGATGCATGAAGAAAATTAAGTTATTTCCGGCACCGCACGTCGAGATCCAGACCCATGTGTCGGAGGAGATGGAAAGGGATTATGCGGAGTGCCAGAAGATGATGAAACGTGGCGAGGACTATGATTGCGATAGATGTAGTTGGGCAAACGTAAGCATTTACGGCACAGGAGCTTGCGAACTGAAAGGTCTGAAAGAACAGCTGGGAGGAATAAGCGGTGAGACTGACGGAAAAGAAAGATAGTGGTCATTGGTGCCTGCGGGACGTCCCGTGGTCCGACTTGAAGCCCGGCACAGTGCTTTCTAAGAAAACTTGGGAGAAGCTCTACGGGGCGCTTTGGAAGTTGAAGGATTATGAAGATACAGGATTAAGTCCGGAAGAAGTGGAAAGCGTCAATGATTTTGAGAAGAGCCAGACATACAGGGCGATTGCGGAATTGCAGGAAGAGAGGGAGAAGCACAGGTGGATCCCGGCAACAGAACGGTTACCAGAAGAACATGATTCTATATTCGCAAGACTGAATGGTACTGAAAAATGGAGAAATGGAATGTTCAAAAGAAGATCAGATAATGTACTTGTAACCGTAAAATATGAAGATGGAACGGTACATACTGAACAGGCCCATACCACAGATGGAGTTTGGAAAACAGATTACAAAGTGAAGGAAGGAAAAGTAGTTGCTTGGATGCCATTTCCGGAGCCATACAAGGAAGAAAACTATTAGTCAGGAGGGGAATGAACTATGGAGTGGGTACTGCTTGAAAAAGAAAAGGTTAAAAAATAGATAAGCTGTTGGAACGCTATGGACGAATCCAGCGCAAGAAAGCCTGACATAAGCGCAGCAGGACAGGAAAGCGGAAGTAAATCAAGATTTGGGAGAGTGAAGATGAATACAGTACAAGTAACATTAAGCATGTATTACAAGATTGTAGGTGCTGACTTATACGGCGGACCGGAAAGCAGAGGTTATGCGATGATAGTACGTGACTTTGATAAGAAAAATTTAGAAAGTGTAAATCTTCCAGTGTTGGCAGAAGAGGGAAAGGCTGGACTTGCGGAATTATGTAAGGTACCGGTGGAAAATATAACCCTCATCTCCAGACGGGAGTATGAAGCCAATACTGCAGATCTGGAAGGCCCAGATGGAGAGGAAAACTGAAATGTCACAAGAAGAAAAGTATAAGCTGGCGTTATTTGCGGTGATTCGTAACAGCACAGTGATGCCGCAAGGTGTCAAGCTTGGAAAAACTATGCACGAAATAAACACAATGGCTGTTGCAGTGATGGCAAATATTATGGAATCGTGTGACTATGAAAAGCTAAAAGAATCATATGAATCTGGGCAAATCTAAAATTATGAGAAGGAATGATGAGGATGAAAGATAGAAATGCAGAAGGTTATCCAACGGCGGCCAGAGCAATCAAGGCAGCAGATCGGCCACCGGAGGAGATCATTATGTTCCGGAAGATGATTAAGGCGCTGAGTGTGATCTGTCATGTGCGGGTCCTCGGGAAAGTGACTTTAGTCGATAAGAAAGGGCGGCGGTGGTGATGATGACCAGGGCGGAGAGACGGCGGATGGAACGGGAGTCAGGCAGCAGGACTACATACCAGTTCACGCTGGAACAGATCGAATCCATGAAGCGTCAGGCGGTTCTGGATGCCAAGGAAAAAATGAAAGAGGAGATCGCGAAGGAGATCGATGAGCACATCCAAGAAGAATGGAAACAGCGAGAACAGGAGATGTCCGGAGAGAATGAGCAAGAACGGATCGAGAAAGTTCTGGCGCTTCTGATGTCAGTACCGGCACGGATCCTGTGTGAGAAGTTTCACTGGAAAGGTGTTAGGGATGAGAATGATCACCGGTCAAAGCTCCTTCAGTTCTCTGAGGCAATCGTGAAGGAAGTGAACCGGATCTGTGGTGATGAGAATGCAGATATACGGAAATACCGGGATGAAACATATGAACTATATGGCGTGAAGTATGAGGTGAAATGAGGATGAGAACCCAGTGGGATGAAAAAGTTGCGAAGGCATTGAAGAAGAAAAATCAGGATGCAGAGTATGCTGCTATGAGCGAGGATAAGGGCAGACACAGTTGGTCGGCGGCACATCCGGCGTACATGGGGACAAGCCTTTGTCCGGATCCGAGATACAAAGGAGGGAAAGAGAGATGAAATGGATCATGCTTTGGAGTTTTAGGTATGCAATGGGAATTATTCTTCTTGCAATAGGTTTTCATTGCGCTTATAAGAGCAAGAATGAACATAAGATTGCAGATACAATATTCTGGTGTACATGGATGATTATTATTGCAAGAGGATTTTATTGATCAACAGAGGGGAGGTGATGCCAATGGAGACGATCAAAATGACGCGGGCGTTACTGGACAGCTATCGAAAACTGCTTCGAGAAATCAATTTGTTAGAGAAAGAGCTGGAGGACATGCTGCGGGGAGATCATGGGATTGGCAGCAGTGTTGTGATGGACTATAGAAAAGGATATCCTCAGCCTCAGGGAGTTACTGGTTTTGATGGAGAACTATATGACCGGAGAAGAAAGATTCTTGAGAGCAAGCGTGAGAAATGCAAAGCAATTGAAAATTGGATTAATGCAATTGAGGATACGACAACACGCTGCGTTTTCAAAATGTACTACATTGATGGACTGACATGGGAAAAGATTGCGATGAAAATTGGATATGCGGGAAATCCAGACTATCCGAGGCTGGTGATCCGTGACCGATATCTTAAAAAAATGCAAATCAAATAAAAATAGTTCGGAAAGTTCGGAAAGTTCGTTTTATAATATAATCGAAGCCAAAGGGCAGACGGAAACGCTCCATTTGGTCACAATACCTTCCTTTAGCTGCAGGCGGTAGCCGGGAACGGCTGCCGGTATTGGAACATAGCTTAGATGGCAGAGCGGCTGATATTTAATCAGTATGTCGAGGGTTCGAGTCCTTCTGTTCCAATTTTGTCATGAGTTGACATTCCCCCTCAAAAAGTACTCATCAGAAAACGATGGGTACTTTTTCATGTTTGCGCGCCATGGGCGCGCTCTAACGGGTGCAAGTCCCGAATATGCCCAGA
>ERZ779842.181-NODE-181-length-74691-cov-10.612787_pt1 | contig 74691 bp, 62 predicted proteins | sample MGYA00511095_ERZ779842 | MGnify/ENA primary metagenome ERZ779842 (study PRJEB29588, sample SAMEA2154036) | human gut metagenome | biome: human gut; feature: human-associated habitat; material: faeces | place: Denmark | collected 2008/2010 ... | reverse complement strand
CGGATTGAACACATCATCAGCGATGAGAGCTTTTCGCGGCTGAAAGAGGCAGCCGAACAAGCGTCTAACTAAACTGAATATTTATAACTATCCTGCCCCGCCTGACGGGGAAAGAAAAAAACCGTTGCTGGGGCAGGCAGTTTCGTGCGCTCATTTTGCATTTATACCCATCGGCGGTTTTGAGAAATCAAGGCCGCCGTTCTTTTATGCCCTTATAAGAAACGACGCCCTGACGCTGGCGAGATCGGCGGCTTACGGAGGGAGTCGCCATGAAGCAAAGAGCGTTTCGACAAATTAGGACAGAAATCTACCTGTCAAAAAAAGCCCGGCCACCACCGGGACCAGTTTAGCTTATAACTATGAATTATATAATCATGTAAATAGCTTAAATAATTCATTTGCGCCTTTCTGCGTTTTGCAGACGGGCGCCTTTTTTTGTTTATGTGAGCCTCCGTTATACAGCGGAGCCTTTCATAAAAATTTTCTTCCTTTCGCGGTTGCCAAAATTGCCATCCCTGGATTACTGAGGCGAAAGGGAGGAAATCACCACCCCCGCACCTGCGGGCTGCGAAGGGAGGTGAGAAAATGAAAGACTCCTATGAGCAGCGTATTCAGAATCAGTTTGGCGCTTTCTGTGTCAAGGTTTTGAAGAATGAGGCCCGGCATATCCAGCGTGAATATGCCCGCCTCCGGGACCAGGAAAAATCCCTGGGCGAGCTGACCGCCTCCGAGCTGGAACAGACCGCCGTATGGGACAAGCACTTTATGGACGAACATGTCTTTGACGTGCAGGGACTTCCGGTTGTCGTGAACGGCAACATTCTGGCCGACGCCTTAGCGCAGCTGCCGAAAGGCAAGCGAGATGTGATCCTGCTGTCTTACTTCCTGGATATGACGGACCGTGAGATCAGCGAAAAGCTGAACATCGTCCATCAGACCGTATCGAAGCGGCGGCGCGCTACGCTGAAAGAATTGCGCAAATATCTGGTGAAGGAGGGATTTGAATGGCCGGACGAGTAAAGCCTATCCCGGTTCCTGTGATCCTGGCGGCTGTGAATGGCGACGAGGACGCCCTTGCCGCTGTAGTCGCCCACTATCAGAGTTACATCCGGGCGCTTGCAACCAGGCCGCTGAAAGACGATTACGGTAATACATATCTGTGCGTCGATGAAGATATGCGGCTCAGGCTTGAAGCAAAGCTGATCTACAGCATTGTAACAGGCTTCAAGGTATTGCCGGTCTAAAACCTTAGGGACAGGTTCTCCCTTTCCCTGTCCCGACGGTCTGGCATGAAGCCTGACGGACCTTGACAAAGAAAGCCCGACGGGAGGCCGCCGGCGCAGCATAAGGCAGACGGATACGTTCTGCCCTGTATCGAGCCATACGGCCAGTGCGCCATGACCTCCCCTGGGAGCGAGCGATAAACACTGACCGCAAAGCAGGCGTGGCGGCCTGCGGGCGATGACATACGGGGCAGGTTAATGATACTCGCGCGTTGAACGCTCACAAAGCATTGCGCGCCGCACCCACAAGCATGGGCCGGGGTGAGACTCCCGTGGAGCTGTGCCGGCAGCCGTCCGTTTTCTGCCTCTTTTATAACTTGACGAATGGTTTTGTATATGAAAGGGTGAAATTATGCAGAACGAGAAATCAACTGCGCCATCAATGGTGCGTGAATATAAAATCGGGAATACAACTTATGTTGTAAAATCCCATTCAAGACCAGACGCCACGGAGGACGCGGTTTCCAAAGTGAGGCGCCTGATCCGGAACGACCTCCGAAAAAAGCCCGTAAATTCCTGAAAGGCAGCAGACAGTTCCCAGGCAGCGCGGTATAATAGAGTTGGAAAAAGCATTGCCTGTTTGACTGTCGGATAAGGAGGTTGCAATGTTACAGTCAAACACCCGCCCTGCCGCAAACAGTTTTCCTTTTGCAGTTTTGAACCAGGAAGAAATAACTGCCTTGTATTGCAGGTTATCCCAGGATGATAAACAGGAGGGCGACAGCAACAGTATTATCAATCAGAAAAAAATCCTCAAAAAGTATGCGCTGGACAGAGGGTACACGAATATCCAGTTCTATATTGATGATGGCGTCTCAGGGACGACGTTTAACCGGGCCGGTTTCCAGAGCATGATTGCTGATGTGGAAACCGGGAAGGTCAAGCGGGTCATTGTAAAAGATATGTCCCGTCTGGGCCGTGATTATCTGCAGGTGGGAATGTACACGGAAATTTTCTTCCCGGAGCATGATGTTCATTTTATCGCAGTTAATGATGGGGTGGACAGCAACCAGGAGGATAATGAGTTCACTCCCTTCCGCAATATCATCAATGAGTGGTACGCAAAGGACACAAGCAAGAAAATCCGCACCGTAAAGCGGTCAAAGGGAATGGCCGGCGAGCATATCGGTTCCCATCCTCCCTACGGCTATATGAAAAATCCTGAAAACAAGAAGGAATGGATCATAGACGAAGAAGCTGCCGAAGTCGTGCGGGAAATCTTCCGGCTGTGTGTCGGGGGCTACGGTCCTACGCAAATTGCCAATATCCTGACGGAACGTAAAATTCTCTGCCCGACGTATTACGCATTGGAAAAGGGTGAAAAGCCGCGTACAGTCCTCCCAGCTCATAAGTATGCCTGGAATAGCCCTGTGGTCGCAATGATACTGGAAAGGGTTGATTACCTGGGGCACACCGTGAATTTTAAGACGCATAATAAGTCTTACAAGTGCCATAAGAAAATCAAACATACCCCCGACCAGTGGAAAGTCTTTGAAGGTACCCATGAGGCGATCATCGACAAGGAAACTTTTGAAATCGTCCAGAAAATCCGGGCAGGCAAACGGCGTCCTACCAGGATGGGGGAAATGCCTATGTTCTCCGGTTTGCTCTACTGCGCAGACTGCGGACGAAAACTGTCCTTCCACCGCAAGGCTGATGAACCAGCCGATAAGCACCATTATCTCTGCGAGAATTACCGCAGTAATACGGCCAACTGTACCATGCACTATATCCGTAATGTCGTTGTGGAGCGGATCGTCCTTGAAAATCTGAAAGAGGTGATCCAGTATGTTTCCAACTATGAGGATGAATTTGTGCGGATGATAATGGATTCCGATATGCGGCAGCGAAACCGAGAGCTTTCGCAGAAGAAAAAGCGTCTGGCAGAGATACAGAAACGGATCGGAGAACTGGATACCATTTTCCAGCGTATCTATGAGGATAATATCATTGGCAAACTTTCTGACGAGCGGTTTATGAAAATGTCGAAAGGCTACGAGGACGAACAGCATACCTTGCAGACCGAAGCAGATGAAATCCAGAGTGAGCTCCAACAGGAAGAAAAGAAAAGCGTGGATGTAAAACGCTTTCTTGCCATTGTGAAGAAGTACACGGACTTGACCGAACTGACGCCTGAAATCCTCCGGGAGTTTATTGATAAGATTATTGTTCATGCCCCCGATAAGAGCAGCGGCAGACGGTTACAGGAAATCGAAATCATCTATAACCATATCGGAGAATTTGACCGTTCAAAGGTCACTCTTTGGAAAGGAAATGCGGTATAGCACCTACAATGCCATACCGCATAATCCAAAATCTAAAAAACATCCTTATGAAACCCTTGAAAATACGGGCTATACCGGCATATAAGAACTTCTAAAAAGATAATCAAAATTCATATCTAATTTTATTTGAAAAAGCAGATTTTATTTAAAGAGTATTGGAATGTGGAAACACAGACTGAAAATCTGAAGATATGTGAAAAAGCAATTGATAAATTAAGAGATGCCGGGCGGACATATTATCTGGTCGAACTGCTGGAAATAGAAATGCAAATATCAGAGATAATGTTGGATGATACTTTTCCAGAAGATTTCGAAAAAAATGAGGCAGATAAGATAAATGCAAAAGAATTATTGTCTGTGATTAAAAACTTGTATGCAGAGTATGAAGTTCCGGCATATATGCAGGATTGCACCTACTTTTACCAGCAGAAGTGGATCTTTAGTATGAAAGATGTGCTGCGAATCCGCAGGGAAATGCTTGGTCTGACACAGGAACAGCTCTGTGAAGGAATCTGTTCTGTAAAATCACTTCGCAGAGCTGAAAAAGGACAGACAGATATGCAGAGGGAAACACTCAAAAAAGTATTAAACAGACTGGGACTGTCAGGACAAATGCAGTGGTCACGACTTATCACAAGTGACCGTGAAGCCATAAGAATGGCAGAAGAACTGGCAGATTACATCAATGACCGGAAGTTTTCTGTGGCAAGTAAACAATTGGAAAGCCTGAAATCACGGATTGATCTGGATATTCCGCAGAATAAACAATATTTTTTAGAGAAGCAGGCATTACTAGAGTTTGAACAGGGAAAAGTAACGAGAGAAGAATTTGTAAAAATGGAAAAAGAGGCTCTGGAATGTACGTTGCGTGCGGAAAATCTTTATAGGAAAGAGAATGTGTATCTGACAGAGCAGGAAATAACCTGTATTCGTAATAGCTGGAGAGGAATGGAAGGAAAAGAGAAAAGGGAATTAATTGATTTGATATTTAGACTTTATGATAACTATGCTTTAAATAATGGATTGTCACAGGCAATTTCTATGTATGAATTTATTGCAGAAAGTGCTGTAAATGAACTTGGAAATAATGGGGAACATGTGAGGGCAGAAGAAATAGACAGAAAAGTTATCAAGGCAAGTTTATCGTGTAGAAGAATATGGGATGTTCATTATAACTTATATGATATATTGTGGAATGAAAATGAAATTATGAAAAAAAGTGCGAAAGGAGTTAATGCTGCTGAAAAAAAAGAGGGATTAATATGTTGTATTGCCATCAGCCACTTTGTAAAGCGTTATTTCTATGAGGATGTATACAAAGAAAAATTGATTAATGATTTCTATCACCGTTGACAGGAATGTCATTATAAGGGGCAACGGATTCTAAATGTTGTATATATGGAATTTCAAAATAAAAATAAGGTAGTTTTGACTGAATCAAGCAAATAAGTGTTAAAGTGATAATTAATTTTGAAATATATTTTTTCATTTGTGATAACCTCCATACATCATATTTTCTATTGTGCCATAGTTAGTTCACATATAACAAGGGACAGAATTGTCCATAAATTTTTGGACAATTCTGTCCCTTGTTATAAAAAAATCATAATGATAATATCAAAACATAGAATAAGTGTGCACAGATTCTTGAAATTATTAGACAAAGAGGAGATAATTAGATGAGTAGAGTAAAAAAAATTAGTAAAATGATATTTATTTTTAGCGTTATATTCACCTTGACATTTGGCACAGGCTATTTTTCAGCAAATGCACAACAAATAGAGACTCAGAGTACTTGCTCACATACATGGAGCGGATGGCAAATAAAAAAAATAACGTATGAACGGGGACCATCTTTTGGTGATTGCAATGTTAGAAAAACACAGTGGATAAGGGGGTGTACGAAATGTGGAGAGCTTGATTCTAAAGAAACATCATATCAAATGACACATGATTGGTATACTAAATCAAATGGCGATAAGGTATGCAATAATTGTGGAACGAAAATAAGTACATGTATAATGGAAATACAGTAATGAGGTTATTTATAAGAAAGGCATATATATGAAAATATTTTTTACCCTTCTGTCTTTTATTGTGAGCATATTGTTATTAGGGAATAGCACATATACAACAACTGTAGCAGAGCAGAATGATATAGAAAAACAGGAAGTTGTGTTCTCATCAGAGAAAAGGATTACATCAGATTATCTGGAAGGAAGTGGCGGTGTAAATTTTTGGTGTGAAACCATCGATGGAGAGATTTACTTGAAACTTGAATATATTCCTCAGGATGAGCAGTTTGAATACTGTAAGGTAGAATGTGAGAACGGAAGAGTACAGAGTAATATTATTTCAAAATATAATACAGTGAATTATTATCTGAATGCAGGCAATCAGATGGATGATGAATATGCGGACAGAATCACAATTCATTATTATGATGCAGATGGAAAATTATTATGTTGGAGTACCAAATTTATTTATTGGGATTCAATTCAAGAGACATATGATTCCTCTGATATAGGTGTTTAAAAGGATAACAGCAGCAAGGTGTAAAAAGTAAACAAAATAAAAACCAATAATAGGGGAGCCTATTTAACAGAAAACAGTCGTACCGAAAAAGATAAAAATTTCGGTATGGCTGTTTTTTTGTTCAAATATAAATTGAAAAGTCCTCTGATTTATACTATCATAAAAAAATATATCGGTAGATATTTTTACAGATGGAGGATAAAGGGGACACAAAATGAAAAGCTATATAAAAATTGTAAAAGCAATGTTTTCTGGTAATAAAAGAGTATTAGCAGAGGCTTTTTCTGTTATGGTGATATTGCTTGCACTTGAGATGGCAATCCCAGTATGTGTGAATAAAATGATAAATGGTCTTGCAGTAGAAAATGGAATTGTCATTTTTTTGGGAGGAATATTTCTATTTGCATGTGCATATGGAATCGTTTGTTTTTTATCGGCACTCAATACAAAATTATATATTCGCATTGGCAATCAACTATTATGGAACATGCGGAAACAAATTTATAAAGTGTTATGGTACAGCGGCTACATGGAAAATGTGCAGAAAAAGAAAGATAAGTTTAAATTTGTACTTTCAAATCAGGCATATACAGCATTTGCAATAGCTGTCATTTATTCCATTGGAGGCTTTACAAACTTATTAAGTATGCTTGCTTTTCTGGTAATTGTGTTTCTATATAGTGTACCTGTTGGAATGACATTGATAATCTGTATTTTTGTTACATTTGTTGTCTCGTTTTTTACCGGAAAAAAGATTTTAGAGGGGTATGAAACCTGCAATGTGATGCAGGAGAAAGATACAAGCCAGATATATGAAACGGTTGATATGGTTGAAGTGACCAGATCAAACGGATTAGAAGATTATTATTTGAAGAAAAATAAAATGATTCATGATAATTTTCTGCATTTGCTTGAGACGGCTGAGAGCCGATCCGCTTTTTGTGAGACTGTAGAGAGTAGTCTGCATTCGCTGATTTATATTGTGGTGGCAGGTGTGCTGCTTTTGAACACAAATTTCAATGGGGGAACATTAGTGACAATATTATTTCTCACAAATTTATTGTTGGAAGTCAGTCAGAGAGTACAGCGGCAGTTACAGGTAATTATAAAAAACATTCCGGTATTCGACAATGTTGTGGAATTAATGAAGATTCCATTGGAAAGTGGAAGAAAATTAGAAAAGGTAGAAAATATAACGTTTGAGAATGTAAGTTTTCAAATAGAAGAAAGAAGCATTTTTAAAAATCTTAATTTTTCAGTTCAGGAAGGACAAAATATTTTGATTCAGGGAGAAAACGGCAGTGGAAAAAGTTCTCTTTTAAAAATGATTTTAGGATTTTATAAGCCGACAGGCGGTACCATATATATCAACGGAATATCTGTGGAAGCGTATGATTGTAAAACATTTTATAAAGAAATTTGTTATATATCACAGGAAGAAATGCTGTTGAATGAATCGGTTGAGGATTATCTGCGTTATGCTGCGCATGCAGATTTGAAAGCTGACAATATTGAGCAAATGCGGAGAAAGGTTAAATTGAGACCTGAAATTAAAAATATTGAGGAAAATGGAGCAACTCTTTCAGGAGGAGAAAAAAAGAAACTGCTTATGCTCAAATGGCTTTTGAATCCGTCGACTTCATTTGTCATTTTAGATGAGATCGATGCAGGATTGGATGATGAAACAAAAGTGGTACTGAAAGAACTGGAGAAAGAACTGCTGAAAGACCGAAAAAAAATTGTGATGAAAATTTCACATATTGATGAAGATATGGATGGATACGATCAGATTATCAGATTATAGAAAAATAAAGAGTGTCTATAAACGGTGTGGATAAAGTATATAAAAATTCAGATGGAATATTGGGGAATCTGCATATTGTTGAAAAATATATATGATGATACACTGAAATCAGATGATATAGGAGCAGGCAGGAACAATACGAAAGGCATATTTATGAGAACATTTTTTATCCTTCTGACTTTTGCTGTGAACATATTATTATCAGGGTATAATAACCAGCAAATATATGCAACAACTGTTGTAGAAAAGAACAACATGGAAGAACAAGAGAATACATTGTATTCAGGGAACAGGATTACATCTGACTATCTGGAAGTCAGTGGAGGTGTAAATTTCTGGTGTGAAAATATAAATGGAGAGAATCACCTGAAACTTGAATATATTCCACAGGAGGATGAGTTTGCATATTGTAAGGTAGAATGTGAGAACGGACGAGTACAAAGTAATATCATTTCGAAATACAGTAAGGTAAATTATTATCTGAATGCAGACAATCAGATAGAAGATGAATATGCAGATAGAATTACGATTAATTATTACGACGAGGAAGGCACATTATTATCTTGGAGCGTAAAATATATATATTGGGATCCAATTCAAGAAACCTATTATTCGTCTGATATAGGAATTTAAAAAGAAAAGTGAAAACAAGTCAACGGTTATGCAGAAACAATTAATAGGAGGGAAAGCGTATGGGTACAAATAGCAAGTTAAACATATTGATCGTAACTCCATTTGCATTATGGATGTATATTATTTGCATTTCCAATATTATCATGCAGGAGTTGAGTGGGGCACCTTATGTAGCGGGACTCATTACTTATGTGAGTGCGTTTATTATTTTTTTATGCTACTATTGGCTGCTTTTACAGAATATCAGAAAAATGGAGGACAGCGCGAAGTATTTAAAATGGACACGTTTTTGCCGGATCGTTGGTATTGTTGCATTTATAGTCGCAGGGTGTATTGTTTTACTTGTATAGAAAGAAATTGGAATGGAATGAAGAGATAAAATACACGAAGAAAGTATAGTCATATTAGGTGGAAAGATGTTTGCCTTGGATTAAGTATTTACAAAATGAATGTTATGGTAAATAATAAAAATCTTTCTAAATATGGAGAATATCATGGAAAAAGAACCAACGCTTATTGAACAAAAATTTGAAGATGCAGTGAAAAATTTTCGTAAGGAAATGGAAAAAGGAAAAGGAAAATTTTCTTTTTGTGGGGAAATAGAGAGAAGTGTTAGTGGAAAACAGGTGTTGGTTCAGGTATATGAGAGGTATTATCTTTATCCAAATATTTGTGCTACGGCGACCTTCTTTTTTGAAGAATTAGAGGAAGAAAAGACAGCAATAACATATATTCTTTCAAGTTATGGATTTGGTGTGATGGGGATTGATTTTGGAGTCAGCAGTTCCATGAAGCGGGAAATAGAGAAAAGAATCAATGCAATACGTTTTATGTAAACTATAGATATTTTTCATGCTTAAACGAGCATTTTAACTTCTTGTAAAGCTGAATATTCAATTGTTAGGAGAACTTATGAAGAAAAAAATTTGTTTAGCTATTTTTATTGTTCTGTTTGTAGTCAGTATATTGGTAAATGTGAAATTATTATTTTTTTCGCCAGCAGTTTCATTAAAAAATATTCCATTTGAGGGAGTAATCACAGAAGCTGATAGTGGAAAAATAGTAGTAAAGGGTGATGGAACGAATGGTTGCGGGCTTACAGAGCATTATCAAATTTATAATTCAGATCAGATAAAAATTGTTAATACTAATGATGAACTAATTCAGTTTACAGATTTGAAAAAAGGCACAAGAATTTCTATGAGATTATGGATAAAGGAAAAGACTTTATATAATGATATGGACAGGCTGGATATGGTTACATTGATACAGTGCTGTGAATGAAAAGGAGATGCAAATGAAGAAAAACAAAAAAACAGCCGCACCGAGATTCATAAAAATCCCGGTGCGGCTGTTTTTTACATTTATAAAGAGTAATTTGAAAGATCAGCCGACATATTTCTGTAATGTTTCCATAACAGCGCCAGGTTTTCTGGTCATTTCTGTGAAGTACTGGCAGGTAAGCTCTGCAAGTCCAACTTCGTAAAGATTTATACCAAAAATCTTAGCGTTAGAGAGGATATCTTTTAATTTTGCATCAGCGTCAAAAGAATCTCCGAGTTTAATGTCTGCAACATAAGGACGGACCTCGTCTAACATTGGGTCTGGGCTTAAGGTAAATTCATTTCCGTTGTCATCAATTGCCATAAGATAACGAAGCCATCCGGCAAATACCAATGGAATTAATTTAATATCAGAAACATTCAGTTCAGGGGAAGCAGCGTAAGCTTTGATCGTCTCACCAAAACGGATTGCCAGTTTCTGGGAAGTATCGGTTGCGATACGCTGTGGTGTATCAGGCATGAATGGGTTTGGAACACGTACTTTCAGTACAGTGTCGATAAACTCTTTTGGATCAAGAATGCCAGGATTTACAACAACCGGAAGACCTTCTTTGTATCCGATACCTTCTACTAATTTTACCAAAGTCTCATTTTTCATCTCTGCGGAAATGAGGTTATAATCTAATAAACATCCGAATACAGCAAGTGCTGTGTGAAGTGGATTTAAGCAGGTGCAGACTTTCATCTTCTCTACTTTATCTACTGTCTCGCGGGTTGTGAAGATAAGACCGCCTTTTTCTAACTCAGGACGTCCGTTCGGGAACTTGTCTTCGATGACAAGGTACTCTGTTTCCTCAGCGTTTACGAATGGAGCAACGTAAGTATTTTTGCTTGTGATAACCGGATCAAGACCTTCGATGTCATCTTTCTGCAATAATGCCTCGATGGAAGCGTCTGGTCTTGGTGTGATCTTATCGATCATAGTCCATGGGAAGGAAACTTTATTTTCGTCCTCTGTATAGGAAACGAATCCTTCTTCTACAACACCATTTTTTGCCCACTCTTTTGCAAAAGTAGTGATGGCGAGTTTTAACTTATCTCCGTTGTGGGAGCAGTTATCCATACTTACCATGGCGATCGGTTTCTTACCGGAAACGTAACGTGCGTAAACTAATGCAGCAACTTTACCGATGTAGCTCTCTGGTCTTTCCGGTCCGTTTTTCATATCTTCTGCAACAGCAGCCATAAAGTTTCCGTCCGGAGTATTTAAGTTATAACCTTTTTCTGTGATGGTGAAAGTACACATCTGAAGGGAATCTTTTGCAAAAATCTCTTTTAAACGGGAGAACTGTGTGTCATCGTGGGAATCTAAAGCGAGGGATTCCATGATACTTCCGGTAACGGATTTCTCAACGGTTCCGTTTGCTTTTAAAGTAACGAGAATGCTTAAATCGTCGTGTGGACGGTTCATTTTCTCGATGATCTCGTAGTCATATCCCTCTGCAACGGTCAATCCGCGGTCAAGAACACCTGCATTTAAAAGGTTCTGGACAACGTTGCACTGGAATGCACGGAAGATGTTACCAACACCGAAGTGAACCCAGAATGGATTCTCTTTTGTATTCTTTTGTACTGTTTCATAATCAAAGGAAGGAAGGGCATAACCCTTAGCTTCCCATGCACTTTTATCTGCTAAACCTGCTCTATTTAACTGCATGTCTTGTCTCTCCTTTTTCAATTGCTTCCCATAAACCGTTTAAGTATGTTGCACCTAAAGCTCTGTCGTACAGACCGTAACCCGGCATTGCAACTTCGCCCCAGATCATACGTCCGTGGTCTGGACGGATCGGTCCGTCAAATCCGATATCGTAAAGTGCTTTCATGATCTCGTACATATCAAATGTTCCGTCAGAAGAAAGATGTGCTGCCTCTTCGAAATCTGTCGGGCTGTTGAATTTTAAGTTGCGGACATGTGCAAAGTGGATGCGTCCTTTTAAGGAACGGATCATATCCGGAAGATCGTTCTCAAGGTTTGTTCCGTAAGAACCGGAGCAGAAAGTAACACCGTTGTGTGGGTTATCTACCATTTCCATCATACGGAGAATGTTTTTCTTATTGATGATGATACGTGGAAGTCCGAATACGCTCCATGCAGGATCATCCGGGTGGATTGCCATGTTGATGTCATATTTGTCACATACAGGCATGATTCTCTCTAAGAAATATTTTAAATTTTCAAACAGTTTTTCATCATCGATGTCTTTGTACATTGCAAAAAGATCTTTGATCTTAGCCATACGTTCCGGCTCCCAGCCCGGCATAACAGTTCCGTTCATATCACCGGAGATAGAAGCGAACATATCTTCTGGATTGATGGCATCTACAGCTTCCTGTGTGTAAGCTAAAACTGTGGAACCGTCCGGTCTTTTACGTGCAAGCTCTGTACGTGTCCAGTCGAATACAGGCATGAAGTTGTAGCATACAAGATGGATATCTTCTTTTCCAAGATTCTCTAAAGTCTCGATGTAGTTATCGATGTATTTGTCACGGTCAGCGGAACCTGTCTTGATCGCATCATGAACATTTACGCTCTCGATACCCGCTACATGAAGTCCTGCAGCAGCAACTTCTGCTTTCATTTCCTGAATGCGTTCTCTGCTCCATACATCTCCAGGTGCGGTATCATATAAAGTTGTGATAACGCCTGTTACGCCCGGGATCTGGCGAATCTGCTCTAATGTTACAGTGTCGAATTTGGAACCATACCATCTTAATGTCATTTCCATAGTTTCTTGTTTCCTTTCTTAGAAAAAATTGTGAAGCTGCCGTGTGGCAGCAGGTTTTTGTTTTGATAAGCTTATTATATCCAAAAGAGGAAAAAAGAAAATTGACAGAGTTGTTGTTCACATTGCAAAAGTTGCGGTTGAATGATAAAATGAGTGCAAGCGAGAAGAACACATGCATGTGTTCGGCGAGCGACGAATGTTGATCATGTGCTGGTTTTGCACATGATATAATGTATGCAGGTAGTGAAAAGTGCAGACACATAAGAAACAGCAGCAGGCTGTTTACAGGCAGGAAAGGAAACACACATGGCAAAAAATCTTCAGACCAAGTTTTCCACGAGACAATACATGCTGTCCCGGGATTTTGAAATCTACTATTATAATGAGCCGGCATCTGAAAAGGTTTCCATACATTCGCATGATTACTATGAGTTTTATTTTTTCCTGGAAGGGGATGTCTCCATCTGGATCGAGGGGGAGCAGTATCCTTTAAAATATGGAGATATGGTGCTGATACCTCCGGGGATAAAGCACATGGCGATGGTGCATGGAAATGAGATCCCTTACCGGAGGTTTGTATTCTGGATCAGTGTGGAATATTGCAACCAGTTGATGGAAGTTTCTTCCTCTTACGGATATCTGATGCAGAATGTTCTGGTAAAGAAAACATATATTTTTCACAATGATCTGATCACGTTTAATACGATCCAGTACCGGATTTTCCAGTTGATCGAGGAGATTAAGTCGGAGCGTTTTGGAAAAGAGGCAAAGGTCTCCCTCTGTGTGAATGACCTTGTTCTTCAGCTGAACCGTATTGTCTATGAACAGCAGAATCCGAAGAGTGAGAAAGAGGAACAGAATCTTTATCAGAACATTATTTATTATATTGATGACCATCTGGATGAGGAGCTGTCTTTAGAGCAGCTTGCAGGGCAGTTTTTTGTCAGTAAATACCACATTGCACATATTTTTAAAGAACAGATGGGATTGTCTGTGCACCAATATATATTGAAGAAACGGATGCAGGCATCCAAGGCGGCAATCCTGGGTGAGACGAGTATTACCGATGTTTACACAATGTTCGGGTTTAAGGATTACTCCAGTTTTTACCGGGCATTTAAAAAGGAGTTCGGGGTGTCGCCGAAGGAATATAAAGAGGTACATGGAGTCGTGCAAAAAGGTTGATGGAAAGTAATAGAAACTACAAAATGGGTATGCTATAATGAAAACAGTTTAACCGTCATAGAAGGAGAAAAAGAATGCGAGTAGGAATGGGATATGATGTCCATAAACTAGTAGAAGGAAGGGATTTGATCCTTGGAGGTGTAAAGATTCCACATACGCTGGGGCTTTTGGGACATTCGGATGCAGATGTTTTGCTGCATGCGATCATGGATGCACTGCTTGGGGCGGCAGCACTTGGCGATATCGGAAAACATTTCCCGGATACAGATCCACAGTACAAAGGAATTTCGAGTATCAAATTATTAGAGCATGTTACAAAACTGATCGAGGAAAAAGGATATATTGTGGAGAATATCGACGCAACGATCATTGCACAGAAACCGAAAATGCGTCCATACATCGAGGAGATGGAGAAGAATATTGCGACAGCATTGCATATTGATGTAAGTCAGGTCAATGTGAAAGCAACGACCGAGGAAGGTCTTGGTTTTACAGGAACAGAGCAGGGAATCTCATCGCAGGCGATCTGTGCGCTGACAACCATTTATGAGAGCAGTGTGGCAGTGGCAGATTCCCAGGCTGGATGCGAAGGCTGCGCCGGATGCAGAAAGCAGTCATAAGAAAAATTCTTGACAAATCCGGGCGAACTGCATACACTATATTAGGAATAAAAAATGTTCCGAATAAATGAATAGCAAAGCGATGAACGGAAAGAGTAGGAATTTGGGCAGCGCAAAGAGAGAGACTGTCACCGGCTGAAAGCAGTCTTGCGAAAGAGAATTCACGAAGTGCCTCCGGGAGCTGATCAGGGGAAAAGAGGTCTGTGATGGCAGAACTTAAGTATTCTGGTTCGGGTTACACACGTTACGTGTCTTAAGGGAAAATCAATTGATTTTTATTAGAGTGGAACCGCGGATTATTTCGTCTCTTGGAGATGAGATAATCCGTTTTTTGATTTATTAATAAAAAGAAAAGGGGCAAGAAGTATGGGAATCATCCAGCATGTGAAGGAAGAGTTTCAAGTGATAAAAGAGCGTGACCCGGCGATCAAATCACCGATGGAAGTTTTGCTTTATCCAAGCTTTCGTGTTATGCTAAGTTATAGACGTGCACATAAACTGTATTTGAAAGGGCATTATTTCTGGGCAAGGTTTCTTTCCCAGCGTGCGGCGAGAAAAACAGGGATTGAAATACATCCGGGTGCAACGATCGGAAAAGGATTTTTCATCGATCATGGAAGCGGTGTTATCATAGGAGAGACCGCGATCGTCGGTGATAACGTTACCTTATATCAGGGTGTGACGTTAGGTGGAACCGGAAAGGAGACCGGAAAGCGTCATCCAACGATCGGCGACAATGTCATGATCAGTGCCGGCGCAAAAATCATCGGTTCTTTTACGGTCGGGGAAAATTCCAAGATCGGAGCCGGAAGCGTGGTTTTGGAGGAAGTTCCGCCAAACTGTACCGTCGTCGGTGTTCCGGGACGTGTGGTAAAACGCGACAACATAAAAATTCCACGAAGCGATATGGATCAGTGTCATCTGCCGGATCCGGTCAAAGAGGACATTACTCTTTTACAGAGAGAGAACGCCGAGCTTGTCAATCGTGTGCTTGATCTGGAACGCCAGTTGAAAGAGGTTGACCGGAAAGTCAGACAGGATGGATAATAAGAAGTTAAAATAATATAGAAGGAAAATGGAGAACACAAATGGAAAATAATTTTAAATTTTACAATACGCTCACAAAAAAAATCGAGACCGTCATTCCACATGAGGACGGCAAAATCGCAATGTACACCTGTGGTCCTACTGTGTATCATTTTGCACATATCGGAAACCTGAGAAGCTATATTATGGAAGATGTTCTGGAAAAATCACTTCGTTATGTCGGATATGACGTGAAACGTGTCATGAATATTACAGATGTAGGACATCTGGCTTCCGATGCAGATACCGGAGAAGATAAAATGTTAAAGGGTGCAAAGCGTGAACATAAGACAGTTATGGAGATCGCAAAGTTCTACACAGACGCATTTTTTGAGGACTGCAAAAAATTAAACATCAAGACACCGGACGTTGTGGAACCTGCAACGAACTGCATTCCTGAATTTATAAAAATGATCGAGGGGCTGTTAGAAAAGGGTTACGCTTATCAGGCAGGCGGAAACGTTTACTTTGACACGTCCAAACTGGATAATTACTATGTTTTCTCCACACAGGCAGAACTCGAGACGTTGGTCGGTGTAAGGGATGATGTCGATGAGGATACCAATAAGAAAAACAAGACAGACTTCGTGCTCTGGTTCACCAAATCCAAATTTGAAGACCAGGCATTGAAATGGGATAGCCCATGGGGCGTCGGTTATCCGGGATGGCATATTGAGTGCTCCTGCATCGGTATCAAACATCTTGGCGAGTACATGGATATCCATTGCGGCGGTGTGGATAATATTTTCCCACATCACACCAATGAGATCGCACAGTCTGAGAGCTACCTCGGACACAAATGGTGCAATTACTGGTTCCATGTACAGCATTTGAATGACAAATCCGGTAAAATGAGTAAATCCAAAGGAGATTTCCTCACTGTTTCCTTATTACAGGAAAAAGGATACGACCCGATCGTATACCGGATGTTCTGCTTACAGTCTCATTACAGAAAACCGCTTGAGTTTTCTTATGAGATCATGGATAACACCAAAGCCGCTTACAACAAACTGGTAAAACGTGTTGCCGGACTGAAAAAAGAGGGCGAGACAGACCAGAACGTATTTGCAGAATACAAGGCAAAATTCGTGGATGCGATCTCGAACGATCTGAATACTTCCATGGCGATCACTGTATTATATGATCTGTTAAAAGCAGACACGAACGATATTACAAAATACGAGTTAATTAAGGATTTTGATAAAGTTCTTTCCCTGAATCTGGAAAATGCAAAGAGCACAGAGACAACCGAGGGTGTTGACGCTGAACTTGAGAGCTTTGTCCTTGCCAAAATCGAGGAGAGAAAAGAAGCAAAGAAAGCAAAAGATTTTGCAAAAGCAGATGCCATCCGTGATGAACTGCTTGCAAAAGGAATTGTCATCAAAGACACTCGCGAAGGTGTGGTATGGCATAAAGCGGAGTAAAGAGAGATGGAAAAAGGAATCGATTCTTATTTAAAAGAACAATTTGAAATCCCGGATGTCGACATCCGCACATATTCACCGTTGACACTGGCTTATATCGGAGATGGTATCTACGACCTTGTGATCCGGTCTCTGGTAGTAGCCAAAGGCAACACGAGAGCGAGTGAACTCCACAAGCGCACCAGCCAGATCGTAAAGGCACACACACAGGCGGAGATGATGGAGGTGCTGCTTCCGATCCTGACAGAGGAGGAGGCAGCCGTGTATAAGAGGGGGCGCAACGCCAAATCTTTTACCATGGCAAAAAATGCCACGATGTCGGATTACCGTAAGGCAACCGGATTTGAGGCGCTTATGGGATATCTGTATCTGAAAGACGAATTTGAGCGTCTGGTCGAGCTGGTGAAAACTGGCGTGGAAGAGATGAGACTAAAACTATAGTTATATCTTGCAAGCAGCGAAATGATTGAGTGATGAGATCACGATAAGAGAAAGGGAAAAAGAATTTCATGGGATATGAAGAACAGAAAATAGAAGGACGTAATGCGGTATTAGAGGCATTCCGTTCCGGAAAAACAATAGACAAACTGTTTGTCTTGGATGGATGTCAGGATGGACCGGTGCGGACAATTGTCAGAGAGGCAAGAAAACATGACACGATTATCAATTTTGTGGATAAAGAACGTTTAGACCAGTTATCCGAGACAAAAAAGCATCAGGGTGTCATTGCAGTTGCCGCAGCATATGAGTATGCGGAAGTGGAAGATATTTTAAAGAATGCAGAGGAAAAAGGGGAACCACCGTTTATTTTTATTCTGGATAATATTGAGGATCCGCATAATCTTGGTGCGATCATCCGTACCGCAAATCTGGCAGGAGCGCATGGAGTGATCATTCCAAAACGCCGGGCAGTGGGACTGACTGCAACGGTTGCAAAGACTTCAGCAGGTGCGATCAACTATACGCCTGTCGCAAAAGTGACAAATCTGACTGCAGCCATCAAGGAGCTGAAAGAAAAAGGCTTATGGTTTGTCTGCGCTGACATGGGCGGAACCGAGATGTACAAACTCGACTTAAAAGGACCGATCGGTCTTGTGATCGGAAACGAGGGCGAGGGTGTCAGCAAACTCGTAAAAGAGAACTGTGATTTTATCGCATCCATTCCGATGAAAGGGGATATTGATTCCTTAAATGCATCGGTAGCCGCAGGCGTGCTGGCATACGAGATCGTGAGACAGCGTCTGCAGTAACTGCTGAATATGGAACATCCGCAGAGTGTGGATGTGGTCTGGAACGATTGTACAGGGAGAGCAGGTATGGAAGAGTATAGAGACAATGGCCAGGGAAAAGTGCAGACGTCTTATGACAGGTTAAGTGATGAAGCACTTTTGCGGCAGCTTCGGGCTGGGGATGCCGCGATCATGGATTATGTGTTGGACAAGTACAAACCACTCGTGCGGAAAAAGGCGAATGCCATGTTTTTGATTGGGGGCGATACCGATGATCTTATCCAGGAGGGGATGATCGGTCTGTTTAAAGCAATCCGCGATTACCGGGAAGAGAGAGAAACTTCGTTTTTCCATTTTGCAGAACTGTGCATCACAAGACAGATTTACAGTGCCATAGAGGCATCCAACCGGAAAAAACATGCACCGTTAAACTCCTATGTTTCTTTTTATTCGGAGGTGAGTGAAGAGGGACAGCCGCTGGCAGAGTATCTCGAATCGGAGCGTTCAGATAATCCGGAACAGCGCATGATCGATCAGGAAAACTTTGAACTGTTTCTGAAAAAAGTACGCCAGAGCCTGAGTAAAATGGAGTGTGAGGTGTTAGATGATTATCTGTCGGGGTTAAATTACCAGCAGATTGCAGAAAAAATGAAGAAATCCCCGAAGGCGATCGACAATGCACTGCAGCGCATCAAAACAAAAATCAGGGTTTTTCAAAATGATACGTTGCCTTCTTGAGAAAGTATTTTGGTGGCATAATTTCAAAATAGAGACAGAATATGTACAATATGCACAAAAATAGAAGTGGATTTTTGTAATATTTGTGAACACTTATGTGAGAGAGTATGATATTATAATTCTCGTAAAACCCCCCAATACATTATATATAGTTTTTGCTATACCCCATAGTAAAAATACCTTCTCCTAAAAGAACAGCCGATCGACAGGCTGTTCTTTTTTTGCGCGAAAAGAAAATCTGATATTGTGTGATCCAGTCAATAAATGTTTATGAGAAAATGTTTATGAGAAAATTATAAATTATCTGGTTGACAAATAGAGTATGATTTGTTAGAATACCACTTGTCGATTGCGTAAGCAGTTGAAGAGTGCTGATATGGCTCAGTCGGTAGAGCGTCGCCTTGGTAAGGCGGAGGTCACGGGTTCGATTCCCGTTATCAGCTTAGGGTAGGAATCCCGGTAATTTCAAGGAAACTTGATTTTGCCGGGATTTTTTGTTGTTCCACAAATAATTCTTTAGAAATTCTTTCGTTTTTTATATAATGGTTTTTTAGATAGATATATTACAGTAAGGCATATCAGATAAGGAGTCAGAAGTCAGATGGAACAGTTGAACAACAATGAGTACAATATTTTAGTCGTGGAGGATGACAAAGAGATTCGTGATGGGATTGAGATTTTCTTAAAAAGCCAGGGATACCATGTATATAAGGCAGCCGATGGTGTCGAGGGACTGGAAGTGATCGAGCGGGAAACCATTCATCTTGCAATTGTGGATATCATGATGCCGCGGATGGATGGTGTGACCATGACAATCAAATTGAGAGAACATCATGAGTTCCCGGTCATCATGCTTTCTGCAAAATCAGAGGAGACAGACAAAGTGATCGGCTTAAATATTGGTGCGGATGATTACGTGACAAAACCGTTTACGCCGTTAGAACTCATGGCAAGGGTAAATTCCCAACTGCGCCGCTACACCCGGTTTATGGGAATGGCACAGAAAAAAGAGGAAGAGGGAAGAAACTACGTCATAGGCGGACTTGAATTAAATGAGGATACCATCGAGTTTTCCGTGGATGGAAATCCGGTGAAACTGACTCCGATAGAATTTAAAATTCTGGCACTTCTGATGAGAAATCCGGGCAGGGTTTTTTCCACAGAAGAAATCTACGAGCGTGTCTGGAACGAAAAAGCAATTAACACGGACACAATCATGGTGCACGTGAGAAACATTCGGGATAAAATCGAGATCAACCCGAGAGAACCAAAATATTTAAAGGTGGTGTGGGGCGTTGGATACAAAATTGAAAAACAGCCGTAACGTTAGGATAGGAATTATTATCATTGGATTATTACTTGCAGTTGGTGTGAATGTAAGCCTTTTTCCGTGGATGATAAGGAATGCAGAACAGAAGTCAGCACAATTGTTTTCCTCCAGTGAAAATGTAAATACGGAGTATATTGATACACTTTATCAGGGGGCTTATGTCCTGTATACCGAGATTAAGAACGAGCCGTCAGAAAACCGTACGGAGCCTTTTGTCGGAGAGGGAAGCGGTTATGATGATTACGATTATATTTCAGAGTGGAGCAGTTCCTTTGAGGGCGTCCGGTCTGAGACGGATTATTATGCGACGGATGGAGCGAAAAAAGAAGTGAATACGAATGCGCCGTTGTATGAAGTTTTGGAACCGGATTTCAGAATTGACGATGACAAAGAACAGTGGAACTCTTATGAGAGCGTTTTTGTCCTGGACTTTGACGAAGATGGAAACTTGTCCGTCGATGTCAAAAAGGATGGAACAGTTTCTGCGGATACACTCATCAAAAGTCTTTTACAGGCAGACCGATACAATGAAATACGCACATATGCGGTGGACAATGATACGACCTTTGTCCCGGTGAAAAATTTTCAGGTAGTATACGGTATTCCAAAAGACAGTACGAACCTTGCCTATGAAGATTATTACACCAGTGATTATTATCTGGTTGCATCCGGCGGGGGAGATGCAGCGTATTTTATTACACTTCTGGTAATTGCGGCATTTGCATGCTTTATGTGCAGCAGAAGAGTATGGAAAAATGAAAAAATGCCGGATTATCTTCCAAAATGGCGTTATATGGAAGCGGGGATCTTCGGACTTATGATGTCGTTTGCAATGTGTGATATTTATATTGACACTGTCTGCGATTTCCCATATACAGGCAAATCAGGTTACGCAAATGTGAATGTGTGGAGCGTTCTAAAAACAGGCGGAATCCTCTGGATTGTTTTTGCAGTTGCATTTGTGTCTGTCGTCTGCATTTATCCGGTATTTTCTGTTGGATTGAAAGAATACATCCGGCAATACAGTTTTATTTATCAGATTTTTCCATGGATCCGAAAAAAATGGAATCAGTTTACAGACGAAGTCAACCACATTGATTTCAGTGATAAGACTACCAAAACAATCCTAAAAATTGTGGGGATCAATTTTCTTGTTTTAGCAGTGTTGATGTGTATGTGGATGTTTGGAATCGTTGGTCTTGTCATTTACTCGCTTGTGCTTTTTTATCTGATGAAAAAGTATTACGACAGAATCAAAAAAGATTATGATGTCTTGATGAGAGGTGTGCAGCGTATTGCAGAGGGTGATCTTGATACGATGATCACAGAGGATATCGGAGTGTTCGAACCATTCAAAGAACAGCTCACAGAGATCCGCACCGGATTTAAAAAAGCGGTGGATGAAGAAGTGAAAAGCCAGCGCATGAAAACAGAGCTGATCACAAATGTGTCTCATGATCTGAAAACACCGCTCACTGCAATAACTACATATGTAGAGTTATTGAAAAAAGAAGATATCACAGAAGAGGAACGCAAATCTTATATTGAGACACTGGAGAAAAAATCACTGCGGTTGAAAGTGCTGATCGAGGATCTTTTTGAAGTGAGCAAAGCGACGACCAATAATATTACATTAAATCTGATGGATGTTGATGTGGTCAATCTGATGAAACAGGTCAGCGTGGAACACGCAGATAAATTTGAACAGATGGGGCTGCAATTACGATGGAATGTCCCGGAAGAAAAAATCATTCTGAAACTGGATAATCAGAAAACCTATCGTATTTTTGAAAATTTATTTGTGAACATACAGAAATATGCAATGCCAAACAGCCGTGTTTACATTGATGTAGAGAAGTCGGAGGGGAATGTGACCATCACCATGCGCAACATGTCCGCCGTGGAGCTGAACGTGAGAGGGGATGAGCTGACGGAGCGTTTTGTGCGCGGCGATGCTTCCCGCAACACGGAGGGCTCCGGTCTTGGTCTTGCAATTGCAAGGAGTTTTACCGAAGCGCAGAAGGGAAGTCTGCATATCGCTGTGGATGGCGATCTCTTTAAAGTGGTCATCCTGTGGAAAATATAGAAGAATGAATCAAAAATATATTATGAAAACAATCTCTTGTGAAAGTTGTCATGGCGGGAACAAATGTGCTATACTTATTTTCAAAGAGTTTTCACATCGAAAAAGTATGTTTTCATGTGGCTTTAGTAAGATAAGAACAACGGAGGTAATTCATAATGGAAACAATGGACGATTTCAAAGACGAGTTAGAGGCATCTTTCCGCCAGATCAAAGAGGGCGACATTATCACAGGAACTGTCATTGCAGTGAGTGAGGAAGAGATTACTCTGGATTTAAAATATTATGCACAGGGAATTATTAAAGTGGAAGATTTCAGCAACGATCCTGATTTTGCAGTGTCAGAGCAGGTACATGTCGGCGATGAGATCGAGGCGACTGTCGTAAGCACAGACGATGGACAGGGTAATATCCTACTGTCCAGAAAAGAGGCAAACGATGTTCTTGCATGGGAGAAACTGCAGCAGATGATGGAAGATGGAACGGTTGTAAAAGTCCGCATCAAAGAGAGTGTTCCAAGCGGTGTGGTTGCATTTTTAGAAGGCATCCGTGCATTTATCCCGGCATCCCAGCTGGCACTCGATTATGTCGAGAATACTGAGGAATGGATCGGAAAAGAAGTAGAAGCAAAAGTCATCACCGTTGATCCGGAGAAGGAAAAACTGGTATTATCTGCAAGGCAGGTGGCAAAAGAGGCAGCAATCGAGGAACGTAACCACAAGATTTCCATGATCGTGCCGGGAACTGTAATGGAGGGAACGGTGGAGTCCTTAATGCCATATGGTGCCTTTATCAATCTTGGCAATGGGTTAAGCGGACTGGTGCACATCTCACAGATCTGCGAAAGACGTATCAAAAAGCCGTCAGAAGTGTTAAAAGAGGGACAGAAAGTCAAAGCAAAGGTGTTGAATACCAATGATAACAAGATCAGTCTTTCCATGAAAGCACTGGAAGAGGAGATGGTTGACACAGAACCGGCAGAAGATCTCGAGCAGTATACATCAAAGGAAAGCTTTGGCTCAAGCCTTGGTTCACTTCTTGCAGGAATCAAGCTGGATTAATCAGAAGATAAAGATTTTATCATGAAAATGAAACTACCGGATGCAGACAGGTTTATGTGTACATCCGGTAGTTTTTATGTAACAGGAAATTTACTTTGTTATTTGCAGCTTTCACGTTTTGCCATGTAATATGGCAGGGACATTTTCAGAGGGAGCGTGTGACCGTTTCTTATGCGGTCAATCAGGATTTTGGCTGTCATCTTTCCCATTTCTTCGATCGGAATATGCATAGTTGTAAGCATTGGCGATACATATTGTGCAATTTCAATGTCATCCATACTGATGACGGAGATATCGTCAGGTATGCGATAACCACATTCGTGGATTGCACGGATCGCACCGATCGCTGTGATGTCATTCATGCAGAAAAAAGCAGTTACGTCGGAAGAACGTTCCAGAATGCGTTTGGCTCCCTGATAACCGGCTTCGGAAGAGCCGGAAACATTAGTTACAATATTTTTGTTAAAATTAATATGATTTTTTTTTAAAGTATTACAATAAGCTTCATACCGGATTTCATTTTTCGTCTCTCCGATATATCCGATCTGTGTGTGCCCCTGTGAGATCAGGTGGCTCACGGCATCAGATGCAACGGCATTTCCATCACAGATGACCTGATCGTACTCGGCATCTAAAGGATTTAAACCAACGTAAATGATCTTATGGAAATGTTTTTTCATAAATTTGAGCGTTTCTTTGTCACAACGTCCAAGAATGGCAGCACCGTCCACTTCATTATTTATAATCTGGTTTTGAGTGGCCGGATTATGAATGTCAAAAGTAGAAAAAGAATACTTTACGATATAACCTTCTTTTAATGCCTCCTGTTCAATACTTCTTGTCAGAGTTGAAAAAAAAGCATCATTTTGTGCATCCTGTGCTCTTGCATAGACACAGGCGATGGAATGATGAGGTACATTTTCCCTGTTTTTTTGCTTCAATGCCTGGGCGGAAGTGTTAGGTACATATCCACCGGCTCGTGCAATACTCCATATTTTATCCTGCATTTCTTTGCTGGCGGCGTTTGAGGAATTCCCATTGATAATACGGGAGACAGTAGAGATGGAAACACCGGCCTCTTTTGCAATATCCTTTAATGTCATTGAAATACCCCCTCCTAAAGATCATTTTCATCTTTGCGTATAGTTTAACACAAATAGATAAAAATTTGCGTAAAACTTTACACAAACGTTTGCCAAAATAAATGGCGAAGAGAATGGTAAGTGTGGTACAATAAATTTAAATGAGATTTGAAATGTTTAGGAGGACAAGATGAAAAAACAGATGACAGTACGAAAAACAGTTTTGGCAGCATTATTTCTTGCAATTGGACTGATTCTTCCATTTATTACCATGCAGATCCCGGCAGTCGGAAAGATGCTTTGTCCGATGCACATTCCGGTATTACTGTGTGGATATATTCTCGGAGGACCGTATGGCCTGATCGTTGGATTTATTACACCGTTACTTAGAAGTGTGACATTTGGAATGCCTGTCATGCTCCCGAATGCTATATGCATGGCATTTGAACTTGCAACCTATGGATTAGTCAGCGGAATTCTTTCCGGTAAGATGAAAAAGGATATGAGATCACTATATATATCTTTGATCATTTCCATGCTCGCAGGAAGACTGGTATGGGGACTTGTATCAGCAATTGTTTATGCATTAATGGGAAGTGGATTTACATGGAAATTATTCTTTATGGGTGGATTTGTGAATGCAATCCCTGGAATTGTGATACAGCTTATCTTAATACCTGTTCTTGTAAATCGTTTATATGCAGCAGGAGTTGTAAAGCCTGCGTACGAAGGAAAATAATCATCTGTTTTTCTGATAGAAGACAGAAAACACAGGGAAAGATCGGAGAAATACATGGAACTGAAGACACAATGCAGAGAACGATTCAAACCGGCAGTGGATGCGATTAATGAAATTATTAAACAGGAAGACAATACAGACAGACCAATTCTTGTGGCGATTGACGGGAGATGTGGAAGTGGTAAGACAACTCTGGGAGAATATTTAAAGGGGCAGTTTGACTGTAACCTGTTTCATATGGATGATTTCTTTTTACGAATGGAGCAGCGTACACCGGACAGAATGAAAGAAACCGGTGGGAATGTAGACTATGAAAGATTTTATGAAACTGTGCTTATACCGGTTCAAAAGAAGGAATCTGTGTGCTATCAGCCCTTTTCCTGCAAAGAGTGGAGACTATTAGATGCTTATGAGATTCCTTATAAAAGGATTAATATTATCGAGGGCTCTTATAGCTTACATCCGTATTTTGGAAAGCCATATCAGCTGAAGATTTTTATGAATATTGCATCGGATGTGCAGCTTGCAAATATCAGAAAGCGTAATGGGGAAGAGAAAGCAAAAGAGTTTCAGGAAAAATGGATTCCGAAGGAAGAAGCATATTTTGAAAAATTTCATGTGCAGGATGACACACTTGAGATTATGTGGAATTTAAAGGTATTATAAAAGAGATGTTCAAAGAAAAACAGAGTCAGATCGACATGCGCATATGTCTGTCCGGCTCTGCTTTTTTATGTAATGGATTCAGGTGGCTAAGCCTCTAAAGTGATTTTTAAATGGTAAGTTTTTTCAGCTTCAGGCATTAATGAGAGAATACCACGTTTTTCTGAGAAAATATCACTGTCCTGATGGAAAATCGCAGAACCATTCCATGGTTCCAGACAAAGGAATGGAGCATTGCCGCCAGCAGGAGTCCAGAAAGCGATAGATTCAAAATCAGGATAGTCCATTGTTACACCTTTTCCAGTATGAGTGTTAAGGAAGGAAACACGATGGGAATTGGTGTGTTCAAAGAAAACAGCATCACTGTCAAACATTGCAACAGTAAGTGGTAATGTGTTGCCCTCTGCTTTTTGTACAACCTTTTTCTCTGTGTTGAATTCCATATTTTCAAGATCATATTCATAAGATACGAAATCTTCTGCTTTTTCAAAGACGAGTTCACAGTCGGCAAGTGTTTCACCGGAAGATACCGGAAGCATAAATCCAGGATGTGCGCCGATATGATAAAACATTTCTTCTGTGTCATGGTTTACAACACGGTATTCCATAGATAACTCATTGTCGGATAAATGATAGGTGAGAGACAATTCGAACTGATAAGGATAACTTTTTAAAGTTTCTTCATTTGCGTGTAACAAGAAAGTGACCGTATCATCGGATAAATCCTTCACCTCGAATTCTGTATCTTTACAGAAGCCATGCTTTACGAGAGGATAAACCTGCCCTTTCATGGTTGTTTCACCATTTCTTAAATTTCCAATCGTTGGAAAGAGAAGTGGTGAAGAACGCATCCAGAAAGCAGGATCTGAATTCCAGACGTATTCTTTTCCGGAAGGATCTTTGAAAGATTTCAATTCGGCTCCCATCGTATTGACAGCAACCTCGTAACCGTTTGAATGTAATGTGATCAGCATAATAAAAGCCCCCTTTTACAAATTGATATTGTTTTTGAAAAATACTTGTTTTTCTATTATAACACACGAATCTGCGTAAAGAGAATAGGTTTAGACAAACGTTTGCAAAGCTATGACAATTGAATTTTTGCAGGAAATATGTTAGCTTAGTTATAGTAGTGAATAAGAGGGAAAAGTATTAAGGTGGATTATGAAAGAAAAAAAAGTTACAATTCGGGAAGTGGCGGAACTGGCAGGAGTATCGATCAGTTCTGTATCAAGATATCTGGCGGATCCAAAAAGTATCCAGCCGCTTGCAGCGTACAACATTAAAAATGCCATCAATGAACTGCAGTATGAACCGAACATGTTTGCAAGAAATTTAAAAAGAGGACAGACACAGATCGTCGGTCTTATTGTTCCGCATATGGAATATTTTTTCGGAAAAATATGTCATGTGGTAAGTGACTATTTTTTTGAAAGAAAATATATTACTTATATCTGTGAAAGTGACAGTGAGCGGGAAAAAGAGCTGTTCTATGTCCAGGAGCTTCTGAACCAGAGAGCCGCAGGAATCATAATTGCACCGAGTGGGCAGAATACACCATATCTGCAGGGCGTAACAAAGAATTATAAAAATATGATCGCAATCGACAGACAGGAGGATATTGGCTGTGATATGGTTTTGGAAAATCACAGGGACAATGCATATCATCTTATCTCATGGCTTCTGAAAAATAAGCCATGCAGCCGTATCATGATGCTCTTTGGCTGGAGCGACAGTTTTAATACACGTATGTGTCTTGCCGGGGCAAATCAGGCACTGGAAGAGGCCGGGCGTGATGGAAGCCGCGTGATCAAAATATTTACTGCGAGAAAGATCGAAGTGGTAATGGATGCTTTAAAACAGTTAAACAGTGTGCTCGAGGATGGAGAGAGACCGGTCATCATCGGGTTTGGAACGGACATTGTAGAGTATATTGCCATGGGAATCCATCAGTTGTATCCGGAGTGGATCGGAAACGTGGATATCGCAGGGTTTGCAATGGGTGGAACGAAGGAAAAACTTGGAATGGACTGTTCGCTTGTTGTTAAGAATCCGGAAACAGTCGCAATTTGTGCGGCAGAGCTTTTGAGCCAGAAGATCATGGGAGAGAAAGAAGAAAAAGAACCTAGGAAATATGATGTGAAAGTAAAATATGAATTTTAAAGAGTGGATATCAAAAGGTTGAAAAGACAGTGCCAGTAAAATGAGAACATGTTTTGGTACTGTCTTTCATTTTACATATTAAGTGAAAATGTTTTCAGTAAAATGTAAAAATGATAAATAGTAAAAATATACAAAAACGACTGTAATATAATGTGAAAAAGTACTGATTTTACTATAAAAACAAAAGAAAACATTGACTATAATGTGCAGAAGTGTTAATTTCTAGGTACAGAGGCAACTGAAAACATTTTCAAAAAAGGAGGAAAAGTGATGAAGAAAAAGGTATTGGCACTTATTATGGCGGGAACAATGGCTCTTTCTATGGCAGCATGTGGAAACACACAGAGCCAGGATACACCAAAGGAGCCTGAGAAGCAGGAAACAGTTCAGACAGAAGGTACAGAAGCAGGGGGAGCAACAGACATATCTGGAATTACAGCAGATTCTTTTAAACCTTCCAAGGACTTTAATGTACGTGTTCCATTTGCAGCAGGTGGTTCTGCAGATACGATCGCAAGAATTATCGGACAGGGATTACAGGAGACTTATGGTAAATCAGTTATTGTCAACAATCTGACAGGTGCGAACGGGGCAATCGCAGCAGCAGATCTTGACAGTGCAAAATCCGATGCAACAGAATTAATGGTCGGCGGTATTGCAATGTTCACACTGGCACCATTATTCAACAAAGATATTAATCTTAACATTGATGACTATCAGTTTGTAAGCGGACTTGTACTGGAAGATTTGATCTTATATGTGAACCCTTCAAACAGCGGAATTGAAGACTGGGATGGTCTTGTAGAATATGCAGCTGATAACCGTATCGTATTTGGAAGTAACGCACCTGGCGGAGCAACTCATCTTCTTGCAACTATGTTATTTGGTGAAGCAGGGTTAGATGCAGAGGCAGTTACATCTGACGGAAGTGGAAAAGATTTACTTGCAGTAGCAAGCGGCAACGTTGTATGTGCAGTTGCACCGGCATCAGTAGGTGCCCAGTATGTAGAAGATGGAAGCCTTGTCCCAATCGCAGTGTTCTCAGAAGAAAACTATACAGGGTATGAAGGATATGATGTTCCTACAGTTCAGTCCCTGGGATATGATATCGTATTCCATACATGTAATTTTATCATGACAAAAGCAGACGTTGCACCGGAAGATGTTGCAGCAATCCATCAGGCAATCTTAGACTACAGTGAGACAGAAGAATTTAAGGATCTTGCTAAAAATGCAAATTACATACCATATCTTGAGGATGGAGAGACAGTAAAACAGATTATTTTGGATGCATCTGATTTATGTAAGGAAGCTTACGATAAATATTACGCACAGTAAAAAGACGATCCGTGCTGCCTTTTGACAGCGCGGATTATTTTTTGAAAGAAGGAATGAAATATGGAGATAAAGTATAAATCTAATTTGGCGGCAGGAATTGTTAGTATTATTCTCGGAGTTATATGCATAATTCTTGTGCCGCTTCAGATCGCAGAAGATTATTCAGCAACTTATGGTATCACATCAAGAACGATTCCTTGTGCAATCGGCGTTTTATGGATTGTATGTGGTGTGGTTTTATTGATCCAGAGCTTGATATTAAAAAAAGACACAGTGAAAACACTGATCGTAGGAAAAGAATTAAAAGCATTAGCATATATGGCCATGCTGCTTATTTATTCAATTCTGTTCAAAAGAAGTTTCCTGATTTCTACGATTTTACTTGGTGTGGCAACACTGGCAATGACAGGAACTAAGAAAAAACTGTATTATGTGATCGTAATTGCAATGGTTGTAGTGTTATACCTTCTTTTTGCAAAAGTATTGCATATTCAATTGCCATAGTAACAGGAGGAGTTTATGGGACAGGTTATATCAGAGGCATTGATGAATCTTTTATCAGTGCAGAATTTAATATTTGTTAATGTTGGTATTTTTATTGGAATTATTTTCGGTGCGATTCCGGGAATGAATGGAAACCTTGCAATCACAGTATTACTTCCATTTACATTCCAGATGGATACAGTACCGGCACTGTTAATGCTTACGGCTATTTTCTTTGGTGCCAACTTTGGTGGTTCTATCAGTTCAATTCTGATCAATACACCTGGTACGAATGCAGCGGCAGCAACACTGATCGATGGTTATCCGATGTGCAGGAATGGACAGCCGAGAAGAGCATTAGATATGGCACTTGTGGCATCAACATTTGGTGGTCTGGTCAGTGCATTCTGCCTTCTGTTTTTTGCACCGCAGATCAGTAAGGTTGCTATGAAGTTCAGTTCTCCGGAGTATTTTGCACTTGCAATTTTTGGACTTTCTGTTATTGCATCTGTAAGTGGAAAGAGTCTTGTAAAGGGTCTTATCAGTGGTGGACTTGGAATTTTATTGGCAACAGTTGGTATTGATTCTGTCAGTGGTGTTACAAGATTTACATTTGGAAATATCAGATTATATAACGGAATCAAGATGCTTGCAGTTTTACTTGGAGTATACGCGATTGCACAGATGATCGGACGTATTAATAAAACAGAAGCAGCTGTTGTATCAAATTTAAAAGCGGCAGATAAAGATGACCATATTACAAAGGAAGATGTGAAAAAAACATTGCCAATCATGACAAAATCTTCCCTGATCGGAGCATTCATCGGAGCAGTTCCTGGTACCGGCGGAGCAATCGCATCATTTATTGCCTACAATGAAGCAAAGAGAAAAGCCAAACCAGGAGAGAAGTTTGGAGAAGGTGAGATCAAAGGTATTGCAGCACCTGAATCAGCAAATAATGGTGCTACAGCCGCAACTTTAATTCCATTACTTACACTTGGTATTCCGGGAGACGTTGTAGCGGCAACCTTATTAGGTGCATTTACGATGCATGGACTTGTTGTAGGACCGAAGCTTTTTGAGACATCCGGACCAATTGTGTATGCAGTTCTGATCGGATGTGTGATCGCACAGCTTATTATGTTCTTCCAGGGTAAATATTTACTGGGACTTTTTGTTAAGATCACACATATCCCACAGGAATTATTGACAGCATTATTAGTCGTGATCTGTTGTGCAGGAGCATTCGCAATCGGAAGCTCTGAAATGGATGTTTATGTGATGCTGCTGTTTGGAGTTATTGCATACTTTATGCAGAAACTGGACTTCCCATCCGTACCGATCGTTCTTGGAATGGTACTTGGACCGATCGCAGAGTCCAATCTGCGCAATGCACTGGTAATGTCAAACGGTTCCTGGACAATTTTTGTAAAAAGACCTATCTGTCTTGCATTTATTATCTTAACATTTGTGCTCATCGTTCTTTTGAAAAAAGGGGATGCAAAGCAGAGAAAAGCTACAGACAAATATATGAAAGGCGAACAGGAAGAATAGAATGAAAAAATTATGGACAGATTTACACAGCAATATCCATCATAATCAGATGGATGAACTGGATAAATGGACAGAACATGCAAAAGAAGTATTAGATTTCTGGCCGATCGCATATTATCCGTTTCAGATGATCAAAACAGAGTCCGGAGCAGGGCTCGAAGATTTATGTCCGGAAGAAGAGATTAAGAAAGACTGGGAGATTGTCCGCGGAAAAGTAAAAGAAGAAAATGCAAACGGATATCCGATGTTTATGGGATATGAGTGGCAGGGCTGTGGCTTTGATGGTGATCACAACGTATTTTTCCTCGACAATGAACAGGATATGAAACATCCGATGCGTTATCAGGAATTAAGAGATGATTATAAAGATACAGAAGCGATCGGAATCCCACACCATGTAGCATATCAGCTTGGAAGCCGTGGAAAGAACTGGGCAACACATGATGAGAATTTTTCCCCGTTTGCGGAAATTTATTCCAGCCATGGATGCAGTGAAAATGATACAGGTGGAATGGATATGGAACGTCATCTGCATATGGGACCCAGAACCGGTGAAACCTGCTATGAAAGAGGCTTAGAGGCTGGTCTTCATGTGGGATGTATGGCATCCGGTGACAACCATAATGTTCCTGCAGCATGCGACCATGGAACGATGTGCGTGCTTGCAGAGGATGCTTCCAAAGCGGCAATCTGGGCAGGCATGAAAGCAAGACATGTATATGGTGTAAGCAGAAGCAGAATGGATATTGATTTTACAGCTGATGATAAAATGATGGGTGACGTGATCACTCCTGGAAAACACAATATGAAGATCTCTATCTGTGCAGCGGATGCAATTGACAGGGTAGAATTATTAAAGAACAATGTCCTCGAAGAAATGATCGTTCATTCCGGAAGCTGGGAAAATAAGAAATTTGCAGATGATGAAGTGATCCGTGTGAAATTTACGGTAGAGTTCGGATGGGGACCGAACCCAAGATTTTATAAAGATATGCTTGTAAAAGAATGGGATGGTTCTTTGAATGTGGAAGGAAAGCTTTTATCCATTGATAAAGAATGGAACAGTTATGGACAGAAACTTTACGATGTGACGGATGACAGCTGCAAATTCCATATGACAACTTACATGTCAACAACAACCGGACATTGGATGGGACCAAGTACTGTAGTAAAAGAAGGATTTGTTTTTGAAGTAGAAGGAACACCAGACAGTGATGTCTGCCTGAAAGTGGATAATTATGAATATCACTTCACAATCCGTGAACTGATGAAGACTTCACGTATCAAAGCTCAGTATCAGGAAAGCATCGATCTTGCAAACAGAGTTTATGGCAAAGTCGATCACTACAGAGATGATTTTTACTGGCATAATGCATATAAGACAAGAATCCGCCAGGCTGTTCCACAGGATGCTTATGTCTTGAATTATGAGAAAGAAATCGACATGGAAGCCGGAGCGAATTACAGACTCAGAGTATGGCTGAAAAATGGCGATGTGGCCTGGGTATCACCAATTTTTGTAGAGAAATAAAAAGTAAATATAAATTTATATAAGAGGATTTGCTCCGTAAGGCAGCGTTGTTTTAGATTGGAAAGAATGGGGAATAAGATGAACGTTTTATATTTGAATACACATGATATCGGAAGATATTTACAGACCTATGGATATCCGGTACATACACCGAATCTTCTGAGATTATCGAGAGAGGGAATGGCATTTACACAGATGTACTGTGCGAGCCCGACCTGTTCACCGAGCAGAGGTGCTATGTTAACCGGCCAGTATCCGCATAATAATGGTCTGATCGGATTGTCCCACAGGGGCTTTCGGATCAATGGGAAACATCATCTTGCCAATTACATGAAACAACATGGTTACGAGACAGTTTTATCCGGAGTACAGCATGAGATCAAGCTGCATGAAGAAGAAACACTTGGATATGAAAGATGTCTGAATCCAATGGAGTATTACAGAAATGACCTGCCACAATGTGAATTGTATACATGGCAGGATGAGATGGCAGCAGAAAACGCAGTCAATTATCTGAAAAACAGGGGAAAGGATGAAAGACCATTTTTCCTTGCGGTTGGTTTCGGATGTACCCACCGCGAGTATCCGCGTGTGCCGGATGAATATGAAACAGACTATGTACAGGTGCCAAAGGCATTGCCAAACTTACCGGATGTCAGAAAAGATATGGCAGGTATGCAGATCGCAGTTGATACAGTGGACAGATTGTGTGGAAAAATACTGGATGCTTTAAAAGAAACCGGGGAATATGAGAATACATTGATATTCTTTACCACAGATCACGGATTGCCATTTCCTATGATGAAATGCAATCTGTACGATGATGGAACAGGTGTATCTTTTATCCTTCGTTATCCGGGTATGCCGATGGTACATTGTATCAGTGACGCTTTGCTGTCGCAGATAGACGTATTTCCGACACTGTGCGATATTTTGAATATGGAAAAACCAAACTGGCTTTCCGGCAGTTCTTTTCTACCGGTGATAACAGGTGAAGAGGAAGAAATCCGTGAGGCAGTTTATGCAGAGATTAACTATCATGTTGCATACGAGCCGGTCAGATCTGTCAGAACGAAGAAAAATAAATATATTGTACGGTGGGAGAATGGTTACGATAAAGTTCCGCCTACCCATATTGATGACAGTCTGTCAAAAGAAGTATTCCATGAAAACGGATATTTTGAGAAGAAACTTGTGAGAGAAGAACTGTATGATCTTATGCTTGATCCACAGGAACGGGATAATCTGATCGGGGAAGAAGATTATCAGTCAGTGAAGGATGAGATGCGACAGCTTCTTGAGACATGGCAGAAAAAGACAGGCGATCCACTTCTTACAGGGCAGAAGATATGTCTGCCGGAAGGCGCAATCTGTTGTACAACGGATTCTTACAGTACAAAGACCCAGGTGATTCTTCCGGAATGCAGAAAGTATCTGGAAGGGCTGCGTGGAGTGCTGCAGAACAATATTAAATAAGCTGCCCCCATATTTGCTCCCCTATGGAATCAATGCTTTTGAAGAATACAAAGATAAGAACTAGATTAATAAAGTGACGATTTGTGTTACCGTCATTTCAGACAAAGGTGTCTGGCAGTTTTTTTGCCAGACGCCTTTCTTAAAAAGGATGAAAAAAGTTCATCCTTATCAAAAACAAAATAGAGGTCTATACTTTGAATCAAGAAAGAAGTTCCGAAAGGGAAGGAGACGGTATTATGAATAACAAAAACAAATCTCTGGCAGATAAAATACCAAAGAGAGTCTGGTTACTGATCTCATTTGCAGTGGCTATGCTGTTCTGGTATATTTTATCAATTATTCCATCAACAAGCAGAGCGTTCCAGAATGTTGTGGTAGTTTGTCAGAGCATTAAAACAATGATTGACAGAGGTGTTCTGGGTACGGATATTTTATCCAGTTTGATTTCAGTTGTAGCAGGTTATGTGCTTGGTTTTGTAATCGCACTTCCGGTTGCAATCCTTATGGCATGGTATAAACCGGTTCGTTATATTATTGAACCATGGATCCAGTTCATCCGTAACATCCCACCACTTGCTTATGTACCACTTATTGTAATTGCGGCAGGTGTTGGAAGAAAACCACAGATCATCGTTATCACGATTGCATGTTTCTTGACAATGTGCATTACAATCTATCAGGGTGTTATCAATGTAGATGAGACACTGATCAAAGCAGCAAGAGTTCTTGGAGCAACAGATAAAGATATCTTCATCAGAGTTATTGCTCCTGCAACATTACCATTTATCCTGACAGCAGTAAGACTTGGAGCTTCTGTAGCACTTACAACACTGATCGCTGCAGAATCTACTGGAGCAACAGCCGGTTTGGGAATGAGAATCAGATCTCTGAACAACAGCTTTGAATCTGCACCAATGCTTTTATACATTATTATCATTGGTATCTTAGGTATCTCAATGGAGAAACTGATCAAATATCTTGAAAGGAGACTGACATCATGGCAGGAGAAGAGAGAGATTTAACAAATCGCGATGACAGCAGACCGGTTCGTGTAAAAGTTGATAACGTAAAGAAGATATATAATACAAGAAATGGTGAGATGGTTGCATTAAACGGAGTGACACTTGATATTCATGATAATGAGTTCATCTGTGTCGTAGGACCATCCGGATGTGGAAAATCCACTTTATTGAATATTATCGCAGGATTATTAGAGCCGACAAGCGGAGCAGTATACTGCAATGGAAAAGAAGTAAAAGGAACCGGTACAGACCGTGGCGTTGTATTCCAGCAGTATGCATTATTCCCATGGCTTACTGTTAAGAAAAATGTTATGTTTGCATTAGAGATGCGTGGCATCAAAGGAAAACAGGCAGAAGAAGAGGCAATGAAATATTTGGAGATGGTTCAGTTGGAGAAGTTCGCAGAACATTATCCAAAAGAATTATCCGGTGGTATGAAACAGCGTGTTGCTATCGCAAGAGCATATGCAGCAGAGCCTGAAGTATTACTTATGGATGAGCCATTCGGAGCTCTTGATGCACAGACACGTACCCAGTTACAGACAGAGCTGTTAGAGACCTGGCAGAGAGAGAAGAAGACGTGCTTCTTTATTACACATGATGTTGAGGAAGCAATCATTCTTGCACAGACAGTTATTATCATGAGCGCCCGCCCGGGACGTATCAGAGATATTGTAAAGATTGATATTCCATATCCACGTACCCAGGAGACAAAGATGACAAAGGAATTCATGGAACTTAAAAATGAAATCTGGAGTCAGGTATATCAGGAATATCTGGAAGTAAGAAAATAATAAAAAGGTTGTAACCGGGAAACCGGATTATAATGATAACTAAGGGAATTGGGGGAAATTCCAAATATCCAATTTAAGGAGGAAAAACAACATGAAAAAGAGAATATTGAGCTTATTAATGGTAGGTGCTATGACAGCAGGAATGCTTGCAGGATGCGGCAGCAAGACAGATGCACCTGCTGACAACACAGCAAAAGAAGAGACACCGGCTACAGAAGAAGCAAAAGAAGAGACACCGGCTACAGAGGAGAAGGAAGCTGTAGAGCCAGTTACATTAAATGTAGCTTACATGCCAAACTATGGAAGCTTATGGTCAGTTGAGAACGCAATCGCTCAGGGTTACTTAGAAGAAGAAGGAATCACAGTAAATCTTGTAGAGTTCCAGGATGGTCCGACAATCATTTCCGCTATGGAGTCAGGAAGTATTGATGTCGGATATATCGGACAGGGTGCTCATAAACTTTGCATCAACGGACAGGCAACAATCTTTGCATTATCCCATATCTCCAATGGTGATGCATTGATCGGAGGCGAAGGTATTACATCTATCGAAGACTTAAAAGGAAAACAGGTTGCTTACTCTTCAGGAACATCCAGTGAAGATATCCTTGTAAACTCACTTACAAGTGTTGGATTGACAATGGATGATATCGAAGCAATTGATATGGATGCATCCGGAATCGTATCCGCTATGTTATCCGGTAAAGTTGATGCAGCTGCAACATGGTCACCAAACAGCTTAAAGATCTTAGAAGAAGATGCAAATGCTACAAAATTAGCAGACAACATGACATTCTCTGACAAAACTGTATCTCTTGCAAGCTGGATCTGCATGCCAAAATATGCAGAAGAGAACAGAGATGTCTTAGTACGTTTCACAAGAGCATTATTCAAAGCAATGGATTATGCGGCAGCAGATCATCAGGAAGATACAGCTGCTTTAATCGCAAAACAGATTGCAGGCGATCAGGATACAGTATATGATCAGCGTGGTGATGCAGAATGGTTAACAGGTAAAGAGGTATCTGAAGGTGCAGCAGATGGTACAGTAGAAGGATACTATGAGTTACAGAAGGAGAACTTCATCGAGGCAGGTGCTGTTGAAGTTGACCCACCAGTATCTGATTACGTATTATTAGATGTTATGAAAGAAGCTGGAGAGTACTAAAAGAAAACGCACACAGCATTTGAAAAGTAAATGAAATAACAAGGCTGTTACGCTAGACCAGGAGTTCTGGAATCGGTGTGGCAGCCTTATTGTAACGCTGATGTAGACAGGAAAGGTTGGAAGAGAAAATGAAACATGAATATTATTATTATAACAAAGAAGAACTGTTAAAAGCACCAAAAATTCCGTTGATCGTTATGGAAGATAATGCTGCTGTATTTAAATCAATGGCAGATGAAATGGTAGAAGAAATCAAACGTAAAAATGCTCTTGGTGAGAATACAGTATTTATCTGCCCTGTAGGTCCTGTAGGACAGTATCCGTATTTTGTAGATATGGTAAATGAGCAGAATATCAGCCTGAAAAATGTATGGTTTATTAATATGGATGAATACCTGACAGATGATAAAGAATGGATTGACAAAGAGGATAAATTGAGCTTCCGTGGATTTATGGACAGAACGGTTTACACCAAAATTAAACCAGAACTCGTAATGCCGGAAGAACAGAGAATTTTCCCGGATCCTAAAAACCTGACACATATTCAGGATATGATCAAAAAACTTGGTGGAGTAGATATTTGCTTCGGGGGAATTGGAATTAATGGTCATGTTGCATTCAATGAGGCTTCTGATACAATGACACCGGATGAGTTCCTGGCTCAGCATACAAGAGTTCTTGAAATCTCAAAAGAAACAAGAGCTGTGAATTCAATTGGTGATTTAAATGGTGCATTAGATGATATGCCACATTACTGTATCACAATCGGCATTAATGAAATCGCTCATGCAAGAAAAATCAGATTAGGATGTTTCAGAGACTGGCACAGAAGTGTTGTAAGACATGCAGCTTATGGCGAAAAAACAGCACATTTCCCAGTAAGCTTATTGCAGGATCATCCGGACATCAATATTAAATTTACAGAGTTTGTTGCTAACCTTCCGGAATAAAAAAGAATAAAAAGGCTGCCGCACATAATTTTGTGTGGCAGTTTATTGTATAAGAAGAGGAGAAAAAATCATGAGCAGATATATCGTAAATGGAGAAGTTTATATTGAACATCGTTTTTTAAAGAAAACAATTAAAATTGAAGATGGTAAACTTATTATTTTACCACCGGATGCACCAATTGAAGATGGGGCAGAAGTGTATAATGCAGCAGGAAAGAAAGTAGTGCCTGGATTTATTGATGTACATACACATGGTGCAGTAGGTGTAGATGTTAATGCGGCAACAGCAGAAGATTATGAGAAAATCTGCCGTTTTGCAGCCGGAAATGGAACGACTTCATGGTTATGTTCTGTTTTGACTGATACAAAAGAACAGACAGAATGGTGCATTGATGAATATAAGAAACATCAGAAGATGGAGCATAAAGGAGCAAATTTACTTGGTATTCATCTGGAAGGACCATTTTTGTCTTCAGAGTACAAGGGGGCTATGCCGGAGCATCTTCTTCAGAAAGCCAATATGCCACTTCTGAAAGAATATCAGGACAGAGCAGAAGGAAACATCCGTTATATTACGATTTCTCCGGAAGTAGAAGGACTTATTGATGACATTCCGGCAATGAAAGAGCTTGGTATTACTGTTGCAATCGGACATTCCGGAGCAGATTATGATACAAGCTGGAAAGCAATCAACAACGGTGCAGAATGCTGTACACATACATTTAATGCGATGAAACTTTTACATCAGCATTTTCCTGCAATTATGGGAGCTGCATTAGAATCTGATATTTACTGTGAGGCAATCTGTGATGGAAGACATCTTCACCCTGGTACAGTACGTCTTCTTTTGAAAGTGAAAGGACTTGACAAAGTAGTTGCAATCACAGATTCAATTATGGCTGCAGGTCTACCGGATGGAAGATATAAACTTGGAGTAAACGATGTTATTGTTGAAGATGGTGATGCAAAGCTGGAAAACGGAGTAAGAGCCGGAAGTACCTTAACACAAAATGTTGCTTTGAAAAATCTTCTTGCATTTACAGGAAAACGTCTGGAAGAGATTTTACCGCTTCTTTCAGAGAATCCAGCCAGACTTATCAAAGTATACGATAAAAAAGGATCGATTGCAGATGGAAAAGATGCAGATATCGTTCTTTTAGATGCGGAGAATGACATCGCAGATGTATTTGTTGGAGGAAATCTCATAGAGAGGTAGAAGAAAACAAAAAATAGTGTTAAAATATAACTGAATATTTTTTTGTTAAAAGATTTAAGAAAACGGAAACAGGAGACAAAAACATGTTACTTATTTTGGCATTCAGCTTAGTTATTGCATCGGTATTCTTGATCATTTACAGAAAAAATAAAGATTCCATCTTATGGCTGGGACTTTGTACAAGTCTTATGTTGGAATTATGTGGTGTTATGCTTTTTATTGCAAAAAAAGGTGGCATTTCACAGGAAGTATTAACATTTCTGTATTTTTCAAGAAACATATATCGGAAGATGCAGTATTTCCTGATCACATTAGGTCAGCTGGGATATCTGATTGCCATAGGCAGGTCTCTGTTTCCGTTTTTTTTGCTGAGGATTGCAATGAATTATTCAATGCTTCCGGGACTTAGAAAGCGGAAAACATGGGTTAAATTATCAAGGGTCATACCGATCATGTCGCTGATTCTTTACTTTCCATCAGTTTATAGAATGATTGTTCATAACAGGGAAAGTATGCAGGAGATTATAGCAAAAGGAAATATGATCTGGATCAATCTATATCTGACAGTATCTGTGGTGATTTTATTAATCGAGTATTTTTCCATTTCAATCCTGTTTTTGAAGAGGCAATTTCAGCAGACAGTAATCTTTTTGGTGTCGATTTCGGCAATTTATCTTATTTACTATCATCAGGATCCGGGGCAGGTTTATCTCTTTTACGGGTATTCGATCGCATGGAATAGGGGAATCGGATATCTTCAGATTAATCCGTCTCTGGCAAGTTATATTATGCTTGTGATTGTAAATATCATTTGTGCTGTGCTTGGCTTTTACAGTCTATTTAAATATACAAAAGGTGATTATGAAGTTGCCATGACGGATGTTGTGATGGAACGGAAATTCGATACAGTGAGGGTAGGAGTTTCCATGTTCGTTCACAGCATGAAAAATCAGCTTCTTGCCAACAAGGTTATTTATAAAAGAATTGACCAGATTTACAGTCAGCCGGAGCCGGATACGGTGAAGCTGAAAGAATGTATTGATGCACTCCGGGCTACAAACGATACAATGTTTACAAGAATTGAGGAACTGTACCGCAGTGTAAAATCTAATTCCATTACGATGATGCCGGTTAATATTCAGGAGATCATAGACACGGCATTAGAACGGTTTCACAATAAATTTCCGGATGCGGGAGTGCGCATCCAAAACGAGGAAGTGTCTATGGTTCTTGCAGATAAGGATCATCTGTGTGAGGCAATCTATAACCTTCTGATCAATGCAGAAGAAGCCGTCATAGCTGCAGAACGGGGAGAAGATGGGCAGGTATGCTTAAAATGCAGGAATGAAAGATTATATACTTTGATCGAGGTCAGTGATAATGGACTTGGAATGTCAAAGAGTCAGATAAAGAAGATTTTCGATCCGTTTTATTCCAGCAAAAATTCTAACTATAACTGGGGAATGGGCTTATATTATGTCAGAGAGGTTGTAAAAAGCCATCTGGGTAAAATGAGAGTGGAAAGTACAGAGGGAAAGGGAAGTAAATTCTATATTTTAATTCCAAAGTACGAATAGATAACAGACAGGAGAAGAAAATGGCAGATAAGAAAAAGATTTTGATCGCTGATGATTTTCAGCTTTTAAGAGAGGATCTTACAGAATTGATCAACAATCAACGGGATATGGAGGTTGTAGGGACTGCTTCTTCAGGAAAAGAGATTGTAAATCTTGCCAGAAACACAGAGTATGATCTGATATTGATGGATATTGAGATGGAGACAATGAACGCAGGTATTTTAGCAACGCAGGAAATACGGGAGGCTGACCCGGAAGCCGGCATTATCTTTCTGACAGCACATGAGACCCGCGAGATGATCGTGACAGCCATGGGTGCAGGAGCACTTGATTATATTGTAAAAGGATGTGAGGATGAAGAAATACTTTACCATATCCGCTGTGCTCTCAAAGGGAATCCAATTATGTCAAATAAGATCCATGAGACTGTGATGCAGGAATATGCCAGACTTCAGCAGAGTGAGAAGAGTCTGCTTTTTTTCATAAATAATATTTCAAAACTTACTGCAACAGAACGTGAGATGATAAAGTTGCTTTTACAGGGGTATAAGGTACATGAGATTGCAGAAGCACGCAGTGTGGAGGTAAGTACGATAAAGACACAGATCAAAGGACTGCTCCGTAAATTCGGATGCAGCAGAACAAAAGAGATCGTGCAGATTATAAGAGAATTGAATATTGAACACTTGTTTTAAAATGAAATAACATAGCATTCGCACTGGTATTTAATGGGTGCGGGTGCTATAATATTTTAAATACTTAATTAAAATATTTAACAAAGGAGAAGGGGAATGAAACAACCAGATATTTTATTATTTATGAGTGACCAGCATGGGGCAGATTATTGTTCCTGGGGGGATGTAAAAGTGGACACTCCGACATTAGATGCTATAAGAAAAACAGGAACTGTATTTGAAAATACGTATACATCCTGCCCACTTTGTGTTCCGGCACGAATTTCTTTTATGTCATCTAAGCTGCCATCAGATACAGGGTGCTATGGTAATCAGGATGCGTTACCGGATATTACACCTTGCTTTACACATGCACTGGTTGCGGCCGGATATGAGACGGTTTTAGCCGGACGCATGCATTTTGTGGGGGAAGACCAGAGGCATGGTTTTACAAAACGTATTGCACCGGATATTACGCCGGTAAGCTGGACGGTACCGAAAGAAAAAATGGCACAGGAACGTGGAAATCTTATGGGGTGTCAGGGCGAACCATTCTGTCTGAATTATGTAGGTGCAGGGGAATCACCGGTAATGAACTATGACAAAATGGTAATTGAACAGGTATTGGAATATTTAGAGGAACCACACGAAAAGCCGCAATTTATTCTGGTGGGAACCTATGGACCACATTTTCCATATATTACGTCAAAAGAGATGTATCTCAAATATTACGACCGTGTAGAAAAACCATCTTTCTATGAACCGGAAGAAATCCCTGAGTACCTGCAGGATTTTGAATTGCAAAGTAGCCGTATGCGTGGGGAAGAGGCACGTTGGAAAGTGACAAGAGGAGCAAGGGCTGCTTATTGTGGTCTGGTCGAAATTATGGATTCACAGATTGGAAAAGTGAAAAAAGCCTTTGAAAAATATACAGAAAGGCACGGTACAGAAGGAATCTTTGGTTATTGTTCAGATCATGGAGATACATTAGGAGAACGACGTATGTTCGGTAAGCAGACTTATTATGAGAAATCTGCAAAAATTCCATTCCTTCTGACAGGATCTGGTGTGCCGGCAAATAAACAAATACAGGCATTGACAAGTATTATGGATATTGGACCTACAATTTGTGAACTGGCAGGAACAGAATATACATTTGGAGAAGGAAGAAGCCTTCTGCCTTATTTTGCAGGCGAAGAGGATGGAGAGAGAATTGTAGTCAGTCAGTTTGTCGAGAAATATAAAGGTGAAAGTTACGCAAGTATGATGCTCCGTTACAAAAATTATAAATATATTTCATATCATCATTATGAGAATAAGGATATGCTTTTTAATCTGAAAGAGGATCCGAAAGAAGGCCATAATTGTATTACAGAAAAGCCGGAAGTTGTTGAATATCTTAAGAATGAGAGAAGAAAACTGATTTCTTTTGATGAAATGGAAAAGCAGCGGGCTGACCATGAGAAGCGGGCACAATTATTTATTGCAGTCGAAAAAAACACTGGTATAAATGATGAGGAACGCTGGAAAGACAATCCTCCGGAAGCAAGAGGAGAGTTGGAAATTGCTGCTGCAAGCGAACCGATCGTTCCGGGAAGCAGAATCATGAGGATTTAAACATATAAAGTGATAATAAGTGAACTATAAAAAGAACGCAAACGTTTGATAAATGTTTGCGTTCTTTTTTACGAAAACTGTGTTAAAATAAAGGCACAAAACAGAAGTATGTAATACATGATAGAACAATAAATCTGCAAGAAAAAGGAGAATACACAATGGGGCATAAGTTATATCTGGAATGTGGTTCCGGAATTAGTGGAGATATGTTTGTAGGAGCTATGCTTGATCTGGGAGCAGATCAGAAAAAAATGGAAGAGGCACTTCAAAGTCTTCCTGTAGATGGATTTAAAACGGAGATTACGAGAGTGAAAAAATCAGGATTGGATGCGTGTGATTTTAATGTTATTTTAGATCATGCACATGAAAATCATGATCATGATATGGAATATCTGCATGGAGATCATCATCATGCAGAACACCATCACGGCCATGAGAATCACCACCATGACGAACATCATCACCATGAGCATAGAAGCCCGGAGGATATTATTCACATTATCGGACATGCATCTATGACAGACAGTGCCAGAGAACTTGCATGCAAAATCGTAAAAATCCTTGCAAATGCAGAGGCAAAAGCACATGGTGTACCACTTGAACAGGTGCATTTTCATGAGGTCGGTGCGGTAGATTCAATTGTTGATATTGTTGCCGCTGCAGTATGTGCAGACAGTTTAAATTTTGATGAAGTTTATATCCCTCAGTTAAATGAAGGAAGAGGAATGGTGCGATGCCAGCATGGTCTGCTTCCGATTCCGGTTCCGGCAGTAGCGAATATTATAACAGATCATCATTTGAAATTGCATATTACAAATGTAGATGGAGAGTTAGTGACACCGACAGGAGCAGCGATTGCCGCCGCACTTCGCACGAGTGAACAGCTCCCGGAGCAGTTTGTGATAGAGAAAGTAGGAATAGGTGCAGGAAAAAGAGAATATGAATGTGTCGGGGTATTGCGTGCAATGATGATTGCCTGATCAGACAGCAGTATGAAAATATGAGAGAATGAAAGAAGGGGATTGCGCAAAAGCGATAGAAGCCAATTTTTGTGAGTAGTTACTGAAAGTAACCTGAAAATATTGTATGAAATGTAAAAAAAATATTTTGTACTGGACAAATTGAGCAGGAAGTGCTATTAATAAATTATCCATTAAGTTAAAACTTTTAATAAAGTATCGAGTACAACAATATATGCCCTAACATAATTGTTGAATTGCAATAGTGCATAGATTTCTGGCTGGAACTATCCGGATAGAAGTGATTAAAAGGAGAGAAAATGGAAGATAAGATGTTATACAAAGACCCTAGTCAACCCGTAGATGTACGTGTGGAAGATTTGCTTTCCAGAATGACACTGGAAGAGAAAGCTGCACAGCTGTGTGGAGACCTTGCGGCATCCTTTATTGTAGATGGTAAATTAAGTCATGAAGCTTTGAAAGAAAAATTTAAGGATGGACATGGAAGAATTACGCAGTATTCATTAGTTGGTCTCGTGAGTCCAAAACAGATTGCAGAGATTACCAATGAACTGCAGGATTTTTTTGTAAATGAAACCAGACTTGGAATACCGGTTGCGTTGCAGTCAGAGAATTTGTGTGGATACCCGGGAGCAGGCGGAACACTTTTTCCGGCTCAGATTAATGTTGGATCAACATGGGAACCGGAACTGGCAGAAGAGATGAGTTCGATCATTGGACAGGAATCCAGAGCAGTTGGAATCACATCTGCTATGAGTCCGGTAATTGACGTATCCAGAGATCCGAGATGGGGACGTACTTATGAAACATATGGCGAGGATCAGTACCTGATCAGCCAGATGGGTATTCATTACGTCAGAGGTATGCAAAATCAGGGCGTAAGCTGTATAGCAAAACATTTTCTTGGATATGCCGAGACACAGGCAGGACTTAATACTGCGACTACAAGATTAAATGACCGCGAATTATATGAAGTATTTGCGACACCTTTTGAAGCTGCAGATAAAGAAGCAGGTCTTGATGCAATGATGGCAAACTATGCAGAGATTGATGGACTGCCGGTAATTGATAATAAGAAAATTGCAAGAGATTTACTTCGTGACACTATGGGATTTGAAGGGATGCTGACATCAGATGGAGCGGCAGTATTAAAAACATATAACTATTTTAAAGTTGCAAACAGTTATATGGAAGCTGGACTTCTTGCAAAGAAAGCAGGATGTGATACAGAAATCCCGGTTGGTGCATCCTACCGTAATCTTCCGAATTACGTCAGAAGCGGAGAACTTGATGAAAAACTAATCGATGAATCAGTTAGAAGAATCCTTACAATTAAATTTAAGCGGGGATTATTTGAGAATCCATATTGTGAAATTGAAAAACTGGAAGAAGCAATGCGAAATGAGGAAAAAGAAGAGGTCAGCAAAAAAATTGCACAGGATTCCCTTATACTTCTTAAAAATGATGGTGTCCTTCCAATCAAAAAAGGAACAAAGATTGCTGTGATCGGACCGCATGCAGACAGCCTCCGTTATCCGGTAAGCGGATATACTTATCCTGCTTATATCGAGATGATGGATGCAGGAAGAAAAAACAATGCATCAGTAACATTCAATGGAATTGCAGATGAACAGGCTAAGGCAGAAAAAGAAAAGGCACCAAAAGGACCATTTGAAACACTGTTTGATATGCTGGATGAGGAAGATGTAAAACAACTGGACGATATGAACGGAGTTTTGAGAACGCTTCACACTAGAAGCTTAAAAGAAGTACTTTCAGATAGATTTGAGACAGTTTATGCACAAGGATGCGATATTATCGGAACATCAGAAGAAGGATTTTCAGACGCAGTGAAAGCAGCAAATGAGAGTGATGTTGTTGTCATGGCATTAGGTGGAAACTGCGGATGGGTTAATGTGACAGGCGGTGAGGGAAAAGATCGTCAGTCATTGGAACTTCCTGGTGTTCAGGAAAAATTATTAGAAACGGTTGCTGCAACAGGAAAACCTGTCGTGCTTGTTTTATATGGACCGGGAATTTTTTCTGTTAACTGGGCAGTAGAAAATGTCGCAGGAATTGTTCAGGCATGGATGCCGGGACCATTTGCAGGTGAAGCTGTAACAAATGTTCTTGATGGAAACTTTAATCCTGGAGGTAAGCTGAATGTAACAATTCCTAGAAGTGCCGGACAGATACCGATTTTTTATAATCATAAAAACGGTTCCGGATATGCATCGGGAAGCGATGCTACGAGTGCAGCTATTTTCAGTGGTGGATATACGGATGGATTGGGAACGCCATTATATCCATTTGGCTATGGGTTGAGTTATACAGAGTTTGCATTGGATCATTTCAAAATTGAAAAGACCGAGATTCCGACTGATGGAAAAATCGAAGTTTCCTGCACAGTAAGCAATATAGGTGCTGTTGCCGGAGATGAAGTAGTACAGCTTTATCAGGCATTCCACGGAGCACATGTCGTAAGACCTAATAAACAGCTTGCCGGATTTAAACGAGTTCATTTAAATGCAGGTGAGACAAAGAAGATTACTTTCAATTTGGATACAGCACAGCTTGGATATTATGACGAAGAGATGCAGTTTGTTGTAGAACCGGGACAGCTTGATATTATGGTTGGTACATCTTCAGAAGATCTTCCGTTCAAAGAGACAATTAGTCTGACTGGCGAGAAAATTTGTGTTGCAGGTAAGAGAAGTTATACCTGTGAAGTGGAAGAAAAATAAAATATGAAAAAAAGACCGAATATTATTATATTTAATCCGGATGAGATGCGTTATGATGCGATGAGCCATATGGGAAATCCAGCAGCAGAGACGCCATTTTTAGATGAGTTTGCAGGGAAGGATGCAGTTTCTTTCAGGAATGCTTACTGCCAGAACAGTGTATGCGTTCCAAGCAGATGCTGCTTTTTTACCGGACTGTATCCACATGTGCATGGTCATCGTACAATGAGCAGTCTTCTTCATCCGGGTGAATCAAATCTATTTTCAGAATTAAGAGAAAATGGATACTATGTGTGGATGAATGACAGAAATGACCTGTTTGCCGGGCAGATCGAAGGATGGGCAGAGTCGAATGCAGATGAGATTTATTACTGTGGACAGGTAAAACCGGCACCACGGGCAGTAAACAGGCAGGGAGAACGAAACGCAGACGTATATTCGCACTTTAATGGGAAACTAGGAACAGATGAGTCCGGAAGAAACTATACATCAGATGATGAGGCTGTTGATGCAGCTATCAAAAAAATCAGAGGATGGGAAAAAGAACAGCCTTTATGTATGTTTCTTGGGTTAAATTATCCACATGTTCCATACCAGATTGAAGAACCTTATTTTTCTGCGATTGACAGATCTAAATTGCCGGAACGTATCCGCTACGAGGACTGTATCGGAAAATCCAAAATGCTAGAGCTTATTCATGAGTATGAGCAAATGGAAGAATATTCAGAAACGGAATGGAATGAATTACGTGCGGTTTACCTGGCAATGTGCAAAAAGGTAGATGAGCAGTTTGATAAATTATGCCGGGAATTAAAAAAGGCTGGAATGTATGAGGATTCTCTTATCATTTTCTTAAGTGACCATGGCGATTATACAGGAGACTATAGTGTGACAGAAAAATCACAGAACAGTTTTGAGGACTGTGTTGTGAGAGTGCCGCTTCTTATAAAACCACCTGTATGGGAAAAAACAGATCCTGGTATAAGTGATGCCATGACTGAACTGGTAGACTTTTATGCAACAGTTATGGACTATGCTGATATAAAGCCACAAAGGACACAATTCGGAATAAGTCTAAGACCTGTGATTGAAGATCGTAGAAATGAAAACAGAAAATATGTCTTCTGTGAAGGTGGCAGACTGCCGGAAGAAAAGCATTGCGACGAGTTTCATGTGTCCGGTCCAAATGGTCCATCAGAGAAATTCGCATATTGGCCTAAAATGAAAGCTCAGACGGATGATGAAGCCCATGCGAAAGCAACAATGATACGAAGCACGGAATTTAAATATGTAAGCCGTATCCTGGGATCAGATGAATTTTATGATCTCAGAAAAGACCCACAGGAAAAACACAATTGTATTCATGAAAAGTGTTATGAAACTGAAATTACAAAGATGCAGATTGCACTTATGAAATGGATGCAGGAGACGGCTGATGTTGTTCCGTATGAACTTGACAGTCGTTTTACACCGGAAATGTTATGGAATAAGGTGAAAAGAATGTGTCCGAAGGGAAAAGAGGGCGAAGTTTGGCAAAAAATTAAAAGTGGCGTTACATTAGGACAATTAATGATGTATATGCAGACGATAAGAGCAGAGAAAACAGAATAATTCATTGAAACAGTAAAAGGCGTGATTTTTGTCACGCCTTTTACTGATCTTAACAAACGATATTAATAAACAATGCTGACATATATACAAATATCATACATTTTGCTTACAACAATTTGAAAATATGTTATGATAAATACAGTGAACGTACCGGAATATTGAGCCGGTTGAGATAAAATAATAGGAAAAGGATATCAAAGCATGGCAGGGAAAAAGGGAAACAGCTTATTGGAAACAAGAAGACGCAACCGTGTCTTGATCAAAAATATGATATTTCGGATGGAGAATGCGAGAAGGACTGCGATAGCCGAAGAATTAGGATTAACACTTCCGACAATTACAACGAGTGTAAACGAAATGCTTTCGGAGGGGATTTTAGAAGAAATACCCATAACAGATGGAAAACTTGTAAATAACATGGGAAGACGTCCGAATGCAATTGCATTCCGTGCAGAGGCAGCCTATGCAATTGGTGTGGAACTTGGCCCATATGCAACCAGGGCGGTTCTGATGAATTTAAGAGGAGAAGTTTTAGAACAATCAGAATATGAAAGTCCTGCTGAAAATTATGCAGGTATGCTTGAAAAGATAACTAATATCATAAACGAAATGGTGGATAAAGCAAAAGGCAGAAATCTGCTTGGAGTAGGGGTAGGACTACCGGGATTTATTGACAGAGAAAAGGGTGTGATCCGGAGCAATCCAAGAAAAGACTGGATGGGAAAACCATTTGCTACAGATTTAGAGGAGCGGATCCATCTGCCGATACTGATCGATAACAATGTCAGGCTTCGTGCTGTTGGACATGAAATGAGTATGCGTGGACAAAAACCGGATTCATTTGCATATTTTTTTGTTTCAAGAGGTGTTGCGTGTCCATTAATGTTGAAAGATGATGTGGTTTCAGGATATACAGCAGGAGCAGGAGAAATCGGCCATACAGTGATAAGCGTCGGCAAAGAACTTAAATGTGTGGATGATCTTGGCAGCGAAGGAGCAATTTTCAGAAATTGCCAGGAGGCAATGTTAGGAGGCAGGCTTCCGGAACTTAGAGAGCGTGTGCAGAAGGATAGGATACTTCGGATGGATCAAATCCTTGAAGTACAGGAACTGGGAAACCCTGAAGTCAATTCGATTATTGAACAGGCGATTGGTTATCTTGGAATTGCTCTGGCAAATGTTGTGAATTTGATCAATCCTGGTTATGTGGTGGCAGATAGCTGCTTGTTTCAATCAGAAAAGAACAGAAAGCAATTATTAGAATCGGCAAAAAGCAATTTCTTTGGACTCAATGAAGAAGAGGTTCAGATTGAGTTTGCTCCATTTGAAAAATTCCGCGGTGCGAAAGGGGCAGCATATTTTTTGATCCGCGAAAAGTTTTTAAATATTTAGTAGCGGTCACTTAATATAACTAAATATTAGTTAAAAAGTTTAAGTAAATATCAACAAAATAAGTGCCTTATATTTGGAATAATTGTCAATTGATATTTATAAATTTTATCATATAATATAATTATTAAAAGTTTTAACAAAGTGACGGAATTAAAAAGTACTTTTGGTAGGGCAGAAGTACTATTTTAAAACCAACATAATTAAAAGATTTAACAATCTAACGGAGGAGAAAATATGAAAACAAATAATCAGGCTAAGCCAAAAGCATCAGAAGTACATTACTGGTTATACAGTACAGGTAACTTTGCAAACAATATCATCTTTATGATGGTAGGTACCTATATTACATACTTTTATACCAATATTCTTGGAATTTCACCTGCTATGGCAGGACTGGTATTTATGGTAGCAAGACTTGTGGATGCATTTACAGATCCATTAATGGGAATTATCGTTGACAAAACTAATACGAAAATCGGTAAATACAGACCTTGGATTATCGCAGGAGCACCATTCCTTGGAATTATGTTTGTATTACTTTTCACAGCACCGAATTTCTCGATGACAGGAAAAGTGGTATATGCATTTATTACATATATTATTTATTCCCTGGCATGGACAATTGTCCAGATTCCACAGCTTGCACTTCCTGCAATTCTTACAAATGATATTGCAAAAAGAACAAGAATCCAGGCAATCTTCCAGGCATTTGGATCTATTGCATCTTTGGTAGTATCAGCATGGGCATTACCAATCCTTGACAAATTAGGAGGACAGGATAATGCATCTGCATGGTTTAAGTTTACAGTGATCTTTGGTGCTGTCAGTGCAGTGATTTTTATTTTATCAGCAATGTCAGTAAAAAATGTTGATGTATACGATCCGGCAGCAAAAAATGCAAAAACAGAGAAAAAGGGATTTTCTTTAAAAGAAACATTTTCAGTTATTACAAAAAACAAAGCTCTTTTATGTGTACTTATCGCATATGGAACAGATATGTTCGCATTCCAGATCTCCAATTCATTAAGAATGTATTTCTTTAAATATAATATGGGCGGAAGAACAGATCTTATCACATATATCGGATATGCATCTACTTTTGTTGGATTTGCATTAGTAGCATTTATTCAGCCTTTTGTAAAAAAGACAGGAAAAAGAGCAGGAATTATTGGTATTGAGGCACTTGCAATTTTAGTTACTCTTCCAATGCTTGTTACAGGATTAAAGGGTGCATACGCAATATCAGCAGTTATGTTTACATATATTGCGATCACATTTACATGGACTATTAACAATATGTTAAGCCGATCAGCTGTACTTGATTCTGCAAACTATGCACAGATGACACTTGGAATTAATGGAACCGCACTTGTTAATTCTACGTTCACATTTGTCAATAAATGCTGTCAGGCTTTCTCAATGTTCTTTAGTGGAATTATTCTTTCTGCGACAGGATATAATAAGGATGCAGTAGAACAGACACCTGGATGTTTAAAAGCAATTTTGCTGTTATGTACAGTAGGACCGATCATTGCATATGTATTTTCTATTGCTGCAATGTATTTCTATCCATTAACTCGTAAAGGTGAAGTAGAGATGCAGGAAAAACTTGACAAAATGTCTTTCGTAAATTTAGAAGATGATCTGATTCTGTAGTTTCTGTAAATAGTCATCAATAGAAGGAAAGGAATACAAGTTATCCCTTTCCTTCGTTAGATTAAAATAAGAATTATAAAAAATCAAACAAATTATCAGATTGGGAAAGGGTAGAAATATGTTAAACTTAATCATTCACAATCAGTCGGAAGATCAGAAAAAAGCAGTTGATGTGATCGCATCAGAAAATATCAGAATACTTGAAGAAGCAAAAACAGGGGAGAACTGCTATGCAGACAGTCAGGGATGGCTTGACACAGAGGAGTGGGCAGGCGAAGAGAATATAAAACGTCTGGAAGAAATTGCAAAAGAGATTCGTGAAAATGCAGATGCATTTGTTCTGATCGGAGTAGGTGGATCAAATAACGCAGCACGTTCCGTGATCGAAGCCTTAAGGAAGGATGATGCACCGGAAATTATCTATGCCGGAAATACGCTCTCTCCGGATGCAATGAACCGCATGATGAAGAGATTAGAGGGAAAATCCATTTATATTGACTGTATTGCAAAGAATTTCGAAACATTAGAGCCGGGTTCCTCTTTCCGTATTTTAAGAAAATATATGGAAAAAACATATGGTGAGGAAGCAGGAAAAAGAATCATTGCTACCGGTACCGTGGGAAGTTCCCTGGAAACACTCTGCACAAAATATGGATACACATTTTTAGAATTTCCACTGAATGTCGGAGGCCGTTACACAGCAATGACAAATGTTGGATTGCTTCCAATGGCAGTAGCCGGAATTGATATCAGCGAACTTGTAAAGGGAGCAAGGGATATGCAGATCCGTGTACATGAAGAGAGTGCCGAAAAGAATATTGCATATCAGTATGCATGTCTTAGAAATCTCTACTATAAAGAAGGATACCGTGTGGAGATGCTTTCAAGTTTTGAGCCTCAGTTCCGTTTCTTCTATAAATGGTGGATCCAGCTTTTTGCAGAAAGTGAAGGAAAAGATAATAAAGGAGTCTTTCCGGTGGCAGGAGAATTTTCGGAGGAACTGCATTCAGTAGGACAGTTTATCCAGGATGGTTCTCCGATTATGTTTGAGACATTTTTGGATGTAAAGAAGCAGAATGCATCTTTGATTGTAGAACCGGATGAAAAGGAAGATTATTTTGATTATCTGGATGGAAAAGATTTCTGGGAGATCAACAAAGCCGCATATCATGCAACTGTGGCAGCACATAGCAAAAAACTCCCTTGTCTTACGATAGAAGTGGATGAATTGGATGCTTATCATTTTGGACAGTTATTTTATTTCTTCCAGTTCGCATGTTATTTGTCCTGCAAGATCATGGGTGTAAATCCATTTGACCAGCCGGGAGTAGAGGCTTATAAAAAGTGGATGTTTGAGGCACTTGGAAAATAAAAACTATGTTTAATCATATCATGAAATATGGAACACAAAAAGCTTCGGATTTGTAATGAACGTCCGAAGTTTTTTGTGATAAAATATTGGTGAAACATCACAAACGTTTGCGTAAATGCCACGCAAAATTTGTGACGGATGTGTTATAATGTAAACAACGTAAGAAGTGTCGGAATTTTATAATTTCAGCAACACAGTTTCTGTTTGCAGTCAACCAAAATAGCAGACAAATACTTCAAATCAGGAGGAGAAAACTATGGGAGAGAATATACTGATCGTACATGGTGGTGGTCCGACATCTGTGATCAACGCATCACTGTACGGTGCAGTAAAGGAAGCAAAAAAGTATAAAGAGATCGAACATATCTATGCCGCTAAGAATGGTACAGGCGGGCTGATGAGAGAAGAACTGATTGAGCTTGAAAATGTTCCGGATGAGAAACTGGAACTTTTACTGAATACGCCGGGAAGTGCGATCGGAACATCCAGAGATCAGATCGAACAGGCAGAATATGACAGAATGATCGAAGTACTGTTAAAGAAGAATATTAAATACGTACTTTTCAATGGTGGCAACGGAAGTATGGATACCTGCGGAAAGCTTTATAAGAACTGTCAGGCAAAAGGATTAGATATCAGAGTAATGGGCATTCCGAAGACTCATGATAATGACATTGCGATCACAGACCACAGTCCTGGATACGGAAGCATTGCGAGATATATGGCACAGAGTGTGAAGGAAGTGGCAGCAGATGTCAAAGGACTTCCAATCCACGTAGTTGTTGTAGAGGCATTGGGACGAAATGCAGGATGGACTACAGCAGCAAGTGCATTGGCAGACGATGGTGATGGTGTCGGTCCGGATCTTATTTATCTTCCGGAGCGTCCGTTTGATGAGGAGAAATTCCTTGATGACGTGAAGAAGCTTCTTGAAAAGAAGAGCGGAATCGTAGTAGTTGCAAGTGAAGGTTTAAGAGATAAAGACGGAAAGCCAATTGTTGAGCCAGTCTTCCAGGTTGGACGTGCAACTTATTTTGGTGATGTCAGCCAGCATCTCGCTAATCTTATTATTAAGAAGCTCGGATACAAAGCAAGAGGTGAGAAACCGGGTCTGGTAGGCCGTGCAGCCGCACATGAACAGAGTCCGGTTGACCGAGAAGAAGCAGTGCTTGCAGGAAAGATGGCCTGCGAAGCGATCATGAATGGTGAATCCGGAAAGATGGTGGCATTTGAGCGTGTTTCTACGGAACCATATGTGATGAAACCATTTTTAGTAGATATCGATAAAGTCATGATGTATGAGAGAACCATGCCGGATGAATTTATTAATGAAGAGGGCAATGGTGTAACGGAAGCGTTCAAAGAATGGTGCAAACCACTGATCGGTGGTGAACTGCCTAAGATGATTTCTTTTAACTAATAACATATATCAATAGTAAGCAAAATAAGGAGGCTAAATCCTCTGCTCCTGCAAGGGCAGTCGCATTTTGCTTCGCAAAACAAGGAGGATTATTATGTTAGTACCAATGAGAGCAATTTTGGATGCAGCAGATAAGAATGGTTATGCACAGGGTGCATTTAATGTAAATGCTGTATGCCAGGTAAAAGCAGCTGTAGATGTTCATCAGATTTTAAGAAGCCCTGCGATCATTCAGGGAGCTGATCTTGCAAATGGATTTATGGGTGGACGTACAGATTTCGCTAATTCTACATTAGAGGATAAGAAAGCAGGAGCTAAGAATATCGGAGCAGCAGTAAAGAAATATGCGGCAGACAGTGATATTCCGGTTGCACTTCATTTAGATCACGGTAAGAATTTCGATTCCTGTATCGCTGCGATCGAAGGCGGATATACAAGTGTCATGATCGATGGAAGCTCTCTTCCATTCGATGAGAACGTAGAACTGACACGTGAAGTTGTAAAATATGCCCATGAGAGAGGTGTTACAGTAGAAGGTGAGCTTGGTGTGTTAGCAGGTGTTGAAGATCATGTATTCGCAGCAACAAGTACTTACACAAATCCATTAAGTGCAATTGATTTCTTCAAAAAAACAGGTGTTGATGCATTAGCGATCAGCTATGGTACCATGCACGGTGCAAACAAAGGCAAGAATGCAGTGATCCGTAAGGAAATTGCAATCGCGATCAAGGAATGTATGTTACATGAAGGAATTGAGGGATATCTTGTAAGCCATGGTTCTTCTACTGTTCCACAGTATATTGTAGAAGAGATCAATGCCCTTGGCGGAGAGATCACAAATGCATACGGAATCGATGTAGACCAGCTTGTAGAAGTAAGCCACTGCGGCATTAATAAGATCAATGTTGATACAGATCTTCGTCTGGCAGTTACAAGAAATATGAAAGAGCTTTTTGCAAAAGATGCTGCTCTTAGAAACAGTGCATCTGTAGGTCAGATCTATGAATTATTAGAGACAAAGAAATCAGCATTTGATCCTCGTGCATTCATCACACCGATCATGGATACAATTATGTACGGAAATGTTCCGGATGATGATGTTGCAAGAATCTGTACATGCATTGAAGATGGTGTAAAAGAAGCAATCGCACCATTACTTGTGAAGTTTGGAAGCTACGGAAAAGCACCGAAGGTAGAACGCGTTACAATCGACGAGATGGCAGAACGTTACAGAAAAGCAGGAATCTAAGAAAGAGTAAGTTGATCATAATGGATGCCGGAGATACAGCGGGTGCTTCCGGTATCCATACCAGATAGAGAGGAAAATCCATGAAACATATTTATCTGAATTTAAAAAGATTTGATGTTCCAACAGAATTTGGTGGAGTAAACCGTATTGCACCGGTTGCTGAGTGGGCAGAGTATATTGTAAAGAATACACAGGACGAACTGAAAAAATATGATCGTTCAGAAGTAGAATTTGCAATGTATTTTCCGGAGGTTCACCTTTTAAATGCAGCAAAAGCAAAAACAGAGGACAGCCCGATCAAGGTTGGATGCCAGAGTGTTTACAGAGCAGACACTGCAGTAGGTGGCAATTTTGGTGCATTTACAACAAACAGACCGGCATCTGCAATGGTTGCGGCAGGATGTGAGACAACAATCATCGGACATTGTGAAGAACGTAACGATAAGGCCGGAATTCTTGCAGAAGCAGGAGTGACAGATACAGATGCAGTGAATCGTCTGTTAAATCAGGAGATCAAATGTGCCATTGAAAGAGGAATGACAGTTCTTTATTGTATCGGAGAAAAGAGTGAAGAGCAGGATCAGTGGCAGGAAGTATTAGGCAAACAGCTTGAGATCGGATTAAAAGATGTTGACAAATCTAAAGTCGTGATCGCTTATGAGCCAATCTGGTCAATCGGACCTGGTAAAACACCGGCAGGAAAAGACTACATCACTAAGATCGCACGTTTTGTAAAAGAACAGACGGGTGGTATGGATATTGTATACGGTGGTGGATTAAAGCAGGATAATGCAGCAATGCTCGCTTCTATCGATGAAATCGACGGAGGACTGATCGCACTTACAAGATTCCAGGGTGAGATCGGATATTATCCGGAAGAATACCTTGAGATCATCCGCCTTTATATGGGTAAATAACCCAAGAATTTGAACAAGACACAGAACATAAATATGAATCCTGGAAACAGAGAAGAATAATGTTTCCCGGATTACGGTAAATTATACTATGAATGAAAAGGAGAACAAAGATATGAAGATCGATTTCGAATATGGCCAGGGAACTATGACAGCTGAATTGCCAGATAATACTGATATTTTTATCCCTGGTGAAACAGTAAAAGATCCGGATTATATTCCAGAGGATAAATTAGAAGAAGCTTATTTAGAGAGTCTTGCTCATCCAATCGGAATGCCAACTTTAACAGAGCTTGCTCACAAAGGAAGCACTGTTACATTTATCGTTCCAGACCGTGTTAAAGGTGGAGAACAGGCAACTAGCCATAGAAAATTAAGTATCAAATACATCTTAAGAGAACTTTATGCGGCAGGTGTTGAGAAGAAAGATATTCTGTTCATTATTTCCAATGGTTTACATCCAAGAAGTAAAGAATCTGACGCAAAGGCAATTTTCGGTGAAGAATTATTCAACGAATTCTGGCATACAGGTCAGATCATCAGCCATGACAGTGAGGATCAGGAGCATATGGTATATCTTGGAAGAACTCACAGAGGTGATCCGGTATACATGAACAAATATGTATTTGACTGTGATATTCCAATTCTAATCGGTCATGTACAGGGAAATCCATATGGTGGATATTCAGGCGGATACAAACACAGTGCAACAGGTATCACAAACTGGAGATGTATTGCAAGCCATCATGTACCTTCTGTTATGCACAGAGACGACTTTACACCGGTTAATGGCGGAAGCTTAATGCGTGATAAATTCAATGAGATCAGTATGCATATGGAAGAGAAGATGGGACATCCATTCTTCTGTTGTGATGCGGTACTTGATACATGTTCAAGACAGATTGCAATCTATTCCGGATATGCAAAAGAAATGATGCCGATCAGCTGGAAACTTGCAGATAAGAGAACTTATGTGCACTGGGCAGAGAAGAAATACGATGTACTTGTATTCGGTATGCCACAGAAATTCCACTATGGTGATGGAATGGGAACAAACCCGATCATGATGATGCAGGCATTGAGTGCACAGGTATTAAGATTTAAACGTGTTATGAGTGACAACTGTGTAATCATCTGCTCTTCTATCTGTAATGGATATTTTCATGATGAATTATGGCCATATTTAAGAGAACAGTATGAATTATTCCAGCATGATCATATGAATACGTTGCCGGATATGAACCGTTATGGTGAATATTTCGCAACAAATGAAGAATATATCCGTAAATACCGTTTTACAAACGCATTCCATCCATTCCACGGATTTTCTATGATGTCTTGTGGACATATCGCTGAGATGAATACAAGTGCAATCTATATTGTTGGTGCTGAGGAACCGGGATATGCAAGAGGAATGGGTCTTAAGACAAGAGCTACATTTGAAGAAGCTTTAGCAGATGCTGAGAAGAAATTTGTTGGAAGCAACCCGAACATCTTAGCGCTTCCTATGACATTCAAGAAAGCAGCTGTTCATCTTTGCATGAAGAATCCGGAAGATGACTGCATGGATGAATACGGACATCGTCATAACAATGGCGGATGTGGATGCTGCTAATCACTATGCAAAATTCATGACAATTCTTTTATGGGAGTGTAGTGAAATTCCTTTATAAAAAATATACCCTAATCAAAGAAAAACGAGTTGTTTTTACAACTCGTTTTTCTTTGAACGGAATATCACAAAGGACAGGAATAAATTTCTGGAGGAATATTTGTGCAAAATACAAACAAAAAATTATTTGAAGAAACTCCGGTTCCACAGGCAGTTCAGACAATGATGATTCCAACGATTATAGGTGCACTTGTAACGGTGCTGTATAGTCTGGCAGATACTCTGTTTGTCGGAATGATGAATGATCAAATCCAGAATGCGGCAGTTGCATTGGCAGCACCGGCACTTCTGGCATTTAACGCTGTGATTAATCTGTTTGGAATCGGTTCATCAAGTATGATGAGCAGGGCACTTGGAAGAGGAGATTTAAAGACAGTATGCGCAAGTGCATCTTTGGGTTTTTATGGAACAGTTGTGAGTGGAGCTCTATTGTCTGCACTCTGTTATATTTTTATGCAGCCGTTTGTAGTTCTTCTTGGAGGAGATATAAATACAGCGGCAGCAACAACCGCATATATGAACTGGGCAGTTGTATGTGGTGCGATACCAACAATTTTAAATGTCGTCATGGGATATATGGTCAGAGCAGAAGGCGCATCCTTGCATGCGAGTATCGGAACTATGAGCGGATGTATTCTAAATATGATTCTTGATCCGTTTTTCATCCTCCCATGGGGATTGGGCATGGGTGCAGCAGGTGCAGGTCTGGCAACTTTTTTATCAAACTGTTTTGCATGCTGTTACTTTTTTGTCCTTCTTATGGTAAGAAAAAAGAAAACAAACATAAATCTGAATCCAAAGTATCTGTCGTTGACAAAAGAGATTGTTTTTGGTGTAATGGAAGTTGGAATACCGGCAGCGATTCAAAATCTTTTAAATGTAACAGGAATGACCATTTTAAACAATTTTGTTGCTGGATATGGTTCTTCTGCGGTAGCAGCAGTCGGCATTGCACAAAAAGTGTATATGGTTCCAATTCAGGTTGCACTTGGAGGAACGCAGGGAGTAATGCCGTTAGTGGGATACTCTTATGCAAGCAAAAATAAACAGCGTTTTGAGGAAACAATTCAAACAGTTATGAAACTTCTGGTGCCGTGTATGGTTCTTATTATGATATTATGTTGGATTTTTGCACCATCCCTGATCAGACTGTTTATGAAAAATGAAGAGGTTATTACATACGGTGCAATGTTTTTACGTGGTTTCTGTACGTGTATGCCATTTATGCTGGTCGATTTTCTGGCAGTCAGTGTGTTTCAGAGTGTTGGAATGGGAAAAACAGCACTTGTTTTTGCAATTCTGCGAAAGATTGTTTTTGAGATACCAGCAATCATGATCCTGAATAAAATTTTCCAGGCATCAGGAATAACCTATGCCGGTTTTGTTTCAGAGTTTATTTTATCAATTTTTGCAGTGATCTTACTTAGAAGAATTGCAGATGGGTTTGAAAGGAGAAATGAGAAATGATTTATCTTATATTTTTAGTCGTATGTTTTGGTGCATCTATTGTTGGTGCAATCTGCGGTATTGGTGGCGGAGTCATCATCAAACCGGTACTTGATTCTTTTGGAGTGCTGGATGTAACAGCCATCAGCTTTTTGTCAGGATGTACGGTATTGTCTATGACAACATATTCTGTTTTGAAAAACAAAATCAGTGGAGAATCACATGTTTCCATGAAAACCGGTTTACCGCTTGCAATAGGGGCAGCGGTTGGTGGTCTGATCGGGAAATGGCTGTTTTCTTATGTGAAATCTTTGAGCAGTGATCCAAACAAGGTAGGAGCAGTTCAGGCACTGTGTCTTTTGATCGTAACACTTGGAACACTTATTTATACGGTTTATAAGGCGAAAATTAAGACTTATAAAGTAGAAAATGCAATTGTGTGTGTTCTTATTGGTGTATTTCTTGGAATTATGTCTTCTTTCCTTGGAATTGGTGGCGGACCTATTAACCTTGTAGTGTTATTTTTCTTCTTCTCTATGTCGACAAAAATTGCAGCAGAAAATTCTCTGTACATTATTTTCTTCTCGCAGATTGCAAGTCTGATTTCAACGATCGTTTCAGGAAGCGTACCGGATTTTCAGATCGGAGTATTGATCCTTATGGTCGCAGGTGGTATCGCCGGAGGAATCTGTGGACGTGCGATCAATAAGAAAATTGATGAGAAGACAGTTGACAAGCTGTTTATCGCACTTATGGTCTTGATGATCGTAATCAATATTTATAACATTTTTAAATTTATGTAAGAATGAAAAGAGGAAAAGCATATGCCGCCAATCAGTGTACTGATGAAACCATCTTCCGGGATGTGTAATATGAAATGTGATTATTGCTTCTATTGTGATGAAACACAGAAAAGGATTCAGGAATCTTATGGATTTATGTCAGAACAGACCTTAAAAAATGTGATCCGCAAGACGATGCTCCGTGCAGAGGGGGCGGTCAGTTATGCGTTTCAGGGTGGAGAACCGACGCTTCGCGGAATTGATTTTTTTGAAAAAGTGGTAGAATTTGAAAAGCAGTATAATAAACATGGTATCCGCGTGAATAATGCACTTCAGACAAATGGATATCTGATCAATGAGGCATGGTGCGAGTTTTTTCAAAAGAATCACTTTCTGATAGGACTTTCTGTTGATGGAACGAAAGAAATCCATGATAGCTACCGCCACACCAAAGATGGAAAACCAACTTTTGATCGCATACGTCATGCAGCAGAACTGATGAGTCATTATGGCGTGGAATACAATATCCTAACTGTTGTGAATCAGAAAGTGGCATCCAATATTACAGAAATTTATGAGTTCTATAAAAAACAAGGATGGAATTACCAGCAGTATATTGCATGTCTGGATCCGCTCGAAGAGGCACATGGCGAGAATGAGTATGCATTAAAGCCGGAGCAGTACGGAAAATTTCTGATCGAACTTTTCAATCTCTGGTATGCTGACTGGAAATTGGGAAAGCAGCCATATATCCGCCAGTTCGAGAATTACATTGGAATTTTGATGGGATATCTGCCTGAAGCCTGTGACCAGAGAGGAACATGCGGAGTCCAGAATGTCGTGGAGGCAGATGGAAGTGTTTATCCATGTGATTTTTATATGCTGGATGATTACAAATTAGGGAATTTTAATGAGAATCGACTGGATGAAATTGATACGAAAAGAACAGAAATCGGATTTGTAGAGCGTTCACTGTTGCTTGATGAGGAATGCAAGGTCTGTGAATATTTTCATATCTGTCATGGGGGCTGCCAGAGAAACCGTGATCTTAATGAACTGACAGGAAAATACCAGAATTATTTCTGCGAGAGTTATAAGATGTTCTTTGCAGCCTGTCTGCCACGGATGAAGGAAATCGCACATATACTGGAAAAGAGATAGAGAAAGTAAAAGAAATTGAAATACTTTGCAGAATCAATCGGAATTGTTCGAGGAGCAAGAAAGTCTTGATTGAATAAAACTTTGTAAGTATTTCATAAAATTTACCATCAAATTATAGAACAATTGCCAATTGCAATAACTGTGATTTGGTGGTAAATTATTAATAGAAATTGAAAACGTTTTCAAAATAGAAGTAAAAATTCGCAGAAAATGAATTCAATTTCAGAAGCAGCAAAAATTTTGGAATGATTAAAAATATTACGAAGTTAATCCTTTGGACAGACAGGAGAAACACATTTTATGAACGCATCCATTCATGACGTAGCAAAACGAGCGGGAGTCTCCATATCGACCGTTTCCAGAGTGATCAATAATTCAGCCGGAGTGAAGGACAGCAAGGCAGCAGCAGTGCGGGAGGCATTGGAGTATTACGATTATCAGCCGAGCCAGTTCGGACGTGGCCTTGTGACCGGAAGCTCCAAGATGATTGGTGTATATTCTCCATTAGCGAATGGAAGTATGTTTGAAAATGGATATCTTTTGGAATGTTTGCGTGGAATTGATAATGTGATAAGAGAGAGTGATTATAGTCTGCTTTTGATTAATGAAGCCGCCGGTTATGAGGAGAATAGGAAGGCAAAGCCCAAATTCATTGACTATGTAAGCCAGAAGAGGATTGATGGACTGATCGTGCTTACAATTCCATCTGATGGACGTCTTGAAGGTTCCTTAAGTGCTATCATTGAAGAGGATTTTCCAGTTGGATATATCGGAAAGCGGTTCAGTGAAAAGGGGATGAATGTATATGCCAGTTATGAGGAGTATATATTAGATGGAATCAGACGTCTGTATGAGAAAGGTCACAGAAGAATTGCTTTTTTGCCATTAAAGAGCAGAAGCAACACGAATTTGAAATTAAAGAGTAAGGCGGAAACAAAATTCACAGGGCTTAAGATTAATATTACAGATACCGTATATAATATTGATGCTGATTTTCTGAGAGACATTTTAAAGTACATGATAGAAGAAGCACACGTGACAGCAATGATCTGCGAAGATTTGGGATTATTGGTAAAAGTGCAGAGTATACTGTCTTCCATGGGAAAACAGCTTGGAGAAGATATTTCCGTGATCTGTGTAGAACATGTGAAAGGTCAGGGAGCAAAGATGCTGCCAAAGATTGACTGCTATTACGTTCCATCATTAGAGCTTGGAGAAACGATCGCAACTGAGTTGTTAAATCAGCTCAGTGGAAAGAAGAATACAGATCTTTCAAAAAAATACATGCCGGAATACATGGATCGGGGATCTGTCAGGGAAATATAAAACAGATTTTAGAAAGAAAAATCCTGAAAAACAGGAATTTTTCTTTTGGTAATTTTGAAAACGTTTTCAAAATTGAAATTGAAAAACTGAAAATGTTTCGAAAAAAGAAGTAAATGAAATCTTTTGATTTTATTATAAAAATTCACATAGACAAGAGAGGAGAGGCTTATGAAAGCAATTATGGTAATGTATGATTCTTTAAATCGAGAGATGTTAGAACCATACGGGTGTAATTGGACAAAGACACCTAATTTCAGGCGACTTGCAGAGAGATGTGTACAGTTTGAGCAATGCTATGTAGGAAGCATGCCATGTATGCCTGCACGAAGAGAGCTTCAGACCGGAAGAATCAACTTCTTCCACAGAAGCTGGGGACCAATGGAACCGTTTGATGATTCCATGCCGGAAATTCTTAAGAAAGGAGGAGTTTACACACACTTGGTCAGTGATCATCAGCATTACTGGGAGGATGGAGGAGCAACTTATCACAACCGATATTCCTCATGGGAGATTGCGAGAGGTCAGGAGGGCGATAACTGGAAAGCAGATGTAGCACATGGTTATGAAAAAGGTGCCGGAACTGTTTTTGAAAATAAGAAAGTGATGTTAGAGTATCCACTCTATGCAAGAATGATGGCGCAGGATCAGATCAACAGAGCGGAGATGAATACTGAGGAAAAGACCTCTCAGGCAGTCACTTTTGCAAATGGTTTGGAATTCATCGAGAGAAACCATGGCGAAGACAACTGGTTCTTACAGATTGAGACCTTCGATCCACATGAGCCGTTCTATACTTTACCGAAGGATAAAGAGCTTTACCCACATCATTTTGAAGGGGATGCAGCGATGGAAGCCGACTGGCCACCATATGCACCGGCTGTGGAATCTGAAAATACAATTGAACATGTCAGATATAATTATGCAGCTTTAGTCAGCAAATGTGACCGTTATCTTGGAAAAGTGTTAGATGTGATGGATAAATACAATCTGTGGGAAGACACTATGCTGATCGTAAATACAGATCATGGTTTTTTACTTGGAGAACATGGCTGGTGGGGAAAGACAAGCATGCCAATTTACAATGAAATTGCACATACACCGCTATTCATCTATGATCCAAGACGTGCGAGTCTGGCAGGAGAAAAACGTAATTCTATCGTTCAGACAATTGATCTTGCACCGACACTTCTTGAATATTTTGGAATGGAAATCCCGAAAGACATGGAAGGAAAACCATTAAAACAGGTGATGGATGATGATACACCGATCCGTGAATATGCAATATTTGGTTATCATGGAAGTCAGGTGGATGTCACAGATGGCAGATATGTTTATATGCATGCAGCAGACCATCAGGGAGAAAAGGTATATGAATATACATTAATGCCAACTCATATGCGTCAGATGTTCCAGCCAGAAGAATTGCAGAATATCGAACTTGCTGGACCATTTTCCTTTACAAAAGGATGTAAGGTCATGAAAATTGAAAAAAAAGATATGATGGGAGACACGACATCTTTTGGAAACATGTTATTTGATTTAAATGAAGATCCAACGCAGAATACACAGATTCATGATGAAGCGGTGGAAATGCGCATGAAGGGTTACATAAGAGAATACATGGAGAAAAACGATGCACCAAAAGAGTTGTATAAGAGACTGGGGTTATAAAAAATAAATCAAAAGATGGTAGAAACCATGGTGAAAGGGGCAAATTATGAATCAGAAATATGAAAAAGCAAAATTTAGTGATGTTTTTAAATATTCATTTGGAGGATTAGGTTCTAACCTGGCATTCTTCCTTGTAATGTCATTTCTGACATTCTTCTACACAGATATTTTCGGAATCAGCTCTTATGTGGTTGCGACCTTAATGCTGATATCAAGATTTATTGATGCATTTACAGACCCGATCATGGGTATGCTTGGTGATAACACAAGAAGTAAAATGGGAAAATATCGTCCATGGATCATTTTTGGAGCACCGGTACTTGGTGTGCTGATTTTCTTATTATTTACTGCACCAGAGATGTCACCAACGATGAAAGTCGTATATGCTTATGTGATTTACATTTTATATTCATTAGCATCTACAGTAGTAAATATTCCTTATCATGCATTGACACCAGTTCTTTCTGAGGATCCTCAGCAGAGAACAGAGATTGTTGCATGGAAACAGGGAATGGGAACAGTTTCCCAGTTTGTCATCACAATTCTTGCACTGCCATTGGTAGAACTTTTCGGTGGTGGAAAACAGGGCTGGGCACTCTATGGTGCACTGATTGGCATCATGACAACCGTTTCCTTCTGGATCTGTGCATGGGGTGGCAAAAAATATGATAAAGTTGATGTAGAAGTAAAAAAAGAGAAATTCAATTTAAAAGAGAACTTACAGCTTCTAGCATGTAATAAACCAATGCTTATGCTGATGATCGCATTCGGTACAGATGTACTTGCAAACGCTACATACAGTGCAGTAAATATGTATTACTTCAAATATGTCTTTGGAAGAGAAGATTTAGTATCACCTGTTGCAACTGCAATTTTAGTAGGAAGTATCATTTCTATTCCATTACTTCCACCACTTACCAAATTAATTGGTAAAAAGAGATTATACTGGTTTGGAAGCTTATTATCCATCCTGCCACTTGCTGTTATGTGGATCAAACCTACTGCACCGGTTATTGTACTTATGAGTATGATGGGAGCATTTGGATTTGTATCAAAACTTCCAGGCAATCTTGGCTGGGCAATGCTACCGGAATGTTCGGATTATGCAGAATGGAAATTTGGAAAACGTGGAGATGGTTTATTATCTTCTTCTTTAACATTCATCAATAAATTCGGTATGGCAATCGGTGGATTCATTGCAAGCTTTTTCCTTGGATTAGTTGGATTCGCGGCAAATCAGGATCAGACACCAGCGGTTATCAATATGATCGTATTCTTAAGATTCGGGATGCCAATCTTAGGATATATCGCATCCTTAATTTCCATGTACTTCTATGAGATCACAGATCAGAAGTATGAAGAGATCCGCAGGGACTTAGATGCAAGACATCAGAAATAAATCATACATAAATTTGCCGGAAGAACTTCTTTAGAAAAGGAAAATTTTCCGGCAAATCTTGACTTAAAAAGAAAAATAAACCAAAATAAAAATAATTGGATTACAGGGAGGAGATATCTATATGGCAGAAATTTTCGCATCGAAAACAGCTGAGATTGAAGAGAGAGAAGTTATAAATGCGCAGATTTCCAGAAAACTTGCAGGGGAATGCATGGTACTTCTGGAAAACGATGGAGCTTTACCAATTCATACAAAAAAAGTGGCGCTTTTCGGAAATGGAGCGCGTGCGACAATCAAAGGCGGTACGGGATCGGGAGATGTAAACACAAGAAATAATGTAAACATTGAACAGGGATTTCAAAATGCCGGAATTGAGGTTATGACAACCGCATGGTTAGACAGACAGGAGCAGAATACCAGTGCTGCGAAAGCAGCTTATGTGCAGTGGATGAAGGAGGAAGCAGCAAGAAAACAGACATCTGAACTTGCAGTAATGTTTGACCACCCTTACAAAGAACCGGACTGCGAGATTATCACGATCAATGACATTGATGTGTCAGAGACAGATACTGCGGTATATGTGATCGCTAGAAATTCCGGGGAAGGAGCAGACCGGTTTGATGAGGAAGGGGATTACAGATTATATCCACACGAAAGAGGAAACATTCATCTGCTTGCTGAGGTATATGATAAACTGATTGTTGTATTAAATATTGGCGGAGTTATGGATCTTTCGGAAATGAGATCAATAGCGGGAGTCAATGCAATTCTCTTGATGAGTCAGCTAGGAAATCTTGGTGGAGATGCACTTCTGGATGTGTTGACCGGAAAAGTAAATCCATCAGGAAAGACAACAGATACATGGGCAGAAAATTATATGGATTATCCATCTTCCGCAAAATTCAGTCATAATGAGAGTGTACATGATGAAATGTACGAAGATGGTATCTATGTTGGATATCGTTATTTTGACAGCTTTGGTGTGAAACCACTGTACTGTTTCGGATATGGAAAATCTTATACTGATTTTGAGATAAAAGCTGGAAAGATAAGTGTGGAAGGGAATGAAATTCAGATTCCTGTAACTGTAAAAAATATAGGAAAAATTTATGCCGGAAAAGAGGTTGTTCAGGTATATTATAGTGCAGCCGGCGGAGTAATGGAAAAGCCATATCAGGAGCTGGCAGCGTACCAAAAAACAAAATTGCTGGCACCGGGTGAAACAGAAGAGATTGTCTTAAAGTATCAGGCAGAACAGATGGCGTCTTATTCAGAAAAAGAAGCAGCATGGATATTGGAAAAAGGTGACTATATTATCCGGGTTGGAAATAGCTCGGCTTCTACAAAAGTTGCAGGAGTTATAGAAGTCTGTGAAGATATACAAACATTAAAGGCAAAAAATTTGTTTGCACTGGATGTCGCACTGAATGAGATTCATCCGGATGCTGTAAAATTGGAAGAAAAGAAAAAAGAAGCCGCTGGTTATCAGGCAGAAAAAGTAATCTTTGACACAACAGCAATTGCACAAAAAACGGTTGTTTATCAGGGAATGCGGAAGGAATACCATACAGATAAGACAGAGAAAATTACCATGCAGGATATTCTTTCAGAAAAAGCAACTGTAGAAGAATTAGTGGCGCAGCTTTTAACGGAAGAGCTAGCAGAATTTTGTGTGGGTACTTTACGTGCTGACGGAGGAGAAGTTGTTGGAAATGCATCATACACTGTACCTGGAGCAGCAGGAGATACCTCTTCTGTATGCAAAGAATCAAGAGGAATCAAGAATATGATACTTGCAGATGGTCCTGCCGGACTTCGCTTGCAGCCACATTTTAAGACGAAAAAGGATGGAACACTTCTTCCAGGTGGAGAGGTGATGGGGGATGCATACACACCATTTAATCCAAATATCGATGAGAAGGAAGTGGATAATTATTATCAGTATTGTACTGCAATTCCAATTGGCTGGGCACTGGCACAGTCATGGAACACAGAACTTGTAGAAAAGGCTGGAGATATGGTTGGTTCAGAAATGGAACAATTTCATGTAGATCTGTGGCTTGCACCAGCGTTAAATATTCACAGAAATCCGCTTTGCGGACGTAACTTTGAATATTATTCCGAAGACCCATATGTTTCCGGTAAAATTGCGGCAGCAATGACAAAAGGAGTACAGAAGCACAGGGGCAAGGGAACAACGATCAAGCATTTTGCGGTGAATAATCAGGAAGATAACCGTTACTTTGTCAATGCACATGTAAGTGAGCGGGCACTTCGTGAAATTTATCTGAAGGGATTTGAAATTGCAGTGCGTGAAGCACAGCCATTATCCATCATGACTTCGTACAACCTGTTAAACGGTATCCATACAGCAAACAGCCATGATCTGATCCAGGGAATGGCAAGAGACGAATGGGGATTTAAAGGAGTAGTGATGACCGATTGGTTCACCTCACAGGATATGCCGATGATTACCGGAAAATTCAAACCAGCTTATCCAATCTCAGCATCTACCGGCTGTATTTATGCAGGCAATGACATCCAGATGCCAGGATGCCAGAAAAATGTCGATGATATTGTAGAAGCGGTTAAAACGGGAAAAGAGATTGATGGATATAAAATCACGAAAGCAGATTTACAGTTTAATGCGGCAAATGTAATCAGAGTTGTTGCCAGGACAATGTAAGGAAAAGCAAATACACATTTTTATGGATAAAACTCTCCGGAAAGACAGATAATATAAAACTGTTTTTCCGGAAGAATCTGTGAAATAAGTTGAATTATACATAGAATATGTTACAATAATACCACTCAATGAGTGGTATTATTTTTAGGGGGAATTATGGGAGAACAGTATACGATAGCAGAAAGAATGAAACAATTGAGAAATATCACCGGATTTAACAGGGCAGAGTTTGCGAGACAGCAGGGAATTCCATTGCGGACTATAGAGGAGTGGGAAGCTGGAAGAAGAAAAATGCCGGAATATGTATTGCGTCTTTTAGCTTATAAAATACAGTTAGAGAGCAGTAAGAAAGATCAGAGAATTCATATTATTCAGGATGAAAATAATAAAAGCATTGTGTTGATAAATGATATAAGATTTAAATCAAGGCGAAACATTGACTGGAATGAAATTGAGGAATATTTAAAGGAGTATATTGGAAACACATATGAGATTCTGGAAACATGCGAAAAAATCTATATTGGTAACGATTTTCCAGATGAATTTTGCCATTCCAAAGATAAAATCAGGTTGAAGGGGGCTAATGAAAAAGCGAAAGCAAAGAAAGGCTGGTATCGTTATGATACAAGATTTGGCATACCAAAATATGATGAAAATGGAGAACTTGAAGGATATCATATATATTCTGCAAAAATGCTTGTAAGAAGAGATGAGGATGGAAAATTATATTTATATGATTTTGTGCGCACAAAAAAAGAAACGAGCAGCCCGCTTAGGCAATGAGCCATACGGTTGTAAACTTCGTTTCTTCATAAAGACTATATGCGAATTTGGGTAAAATGTCAATCACTTTTTCCATTCAGCTGAGAAACTTTTTCAAAGCAAACTCATGAGAAAAAATTTGCCTTGGAGACATTGACATAAAATTATCAATGCGATATATTGGGTATGATAAATGTTGACATGGAAACAAAACGAGGTGGAGCTATGAAAGAACAACAACGTTTGTTACAGGAAATCGCTCTTATGTTAGAGCATCAGGATATGCTTTCAAAATTGACAGAAAGCCAGTGTCTCGATGAGTATGGTTATTCGGAGACACATTGTATTGATAATATTGGACGTCTGGAACTGCCAAATGTCACCAAAATTGCAGAACAGATGCAGATGACACGTGGTGCGATCAGCAAGATGACGAAAAAACTTCTTGCAAAAGGTCTGATCGAAAAATACACGTTGGAGACAAATAAAAAAGAAGTATATTTTAAATTGACTGAGCGCGGCAAGGTTCTTTTTAAGGAACATGAAAAACGTCATAAGCAGTGGGAGAAGCGTGACATGCAGTTTTTGTCCCGCTATTCCAAAGAGGAAACGGATACGATCTTGAAGTTCATGCAGGAATTTAATGTTTATCTGGATGAACAGATCGAGCAATATATCACAGACAGCAGGGAAAGTACTGAATCCAGATAGCAGCAGGATAAGACTATAGGAAAATACATGGCGAAAGGCGGCAGAATTTATGGAAAAGAAACCATTTGTAACAAAGGAACAGTTAGATGAGATCGTGAAAAAATACCCGACACCATTTCATTTATATGATGAAAAGGGAATCCGTGAGAATGCGGAAGCAGTGAAAGAGGCGTTTGCATGGAATCCGGGCTTCCGCGAATATTTTGCGGTAAAGGCAACTCCAAATCCATTTATTTTAAACATTTTAAAAGAGTACGACTGCGGATGCGACTGTTCTTCTTTAACCGAGCTGATGTTAGCAGATTCCCAGGGATTTGACGGACAGCATATCATGTTTTCCTCCAACGATACACCTGCGGAAGAATTTGCTTTTGCGGATGAACTTGGTGCCATCATTAATCTGGATGATTTTACACACATTGACTTTTTAGAGCAGACGATCGGACATATCCCGGAGACCATCAGCTGCCGTTACAATCCGGGCGGTGTATTTAAAATGAGCAATGGGATCATGGATAACCCGGGAGATGCAAAATACGGATTTACCCATGAACAGATCATTGAAGGATTTAAAATTTTAAAAGAAAAAGGTGCAAAATACTTTGGTATCCATGCATTTTTAGCGAGCAATACCGTTACGAATGAATACTATCCAAAGTTGGCGCGTCAGCTGTTTGAACTTGTGGTGGAACTTCGGGACAAGACAGGCTGCGATATTAAATTTATCAACCTTTCCGGTGGTGTGGGAATCCCTTACCGCCCGGATCAGACGCCAAATGATATCCGTGTGATCGGAGAGGGTGTCAGAGAAGCGTTTGAGGAAATCTTAGTTCCGGCGGGACTTGGCGATATTTCCATTTATTCGGAAATGGGACGTTTCATGTTAGGACCTTATGGCTGTCTTGTGACAAAAGCGATCCATGAGAAACACACTTACAAAGAGTACATTGGTGTGGATGCCTGCGCTGCAAACCTTATGCGCCCGGCAATTTATGGTGCATATCATCATATCACGGTCATGGGAAAAGAAAATGAACCGTGCGATCACAAATACGATGTGACAGGTTCTCTTTGTGAAAACTGTGACAAATTTGCGATTGACCGCATGCTTCCGAAGATTGATATGGGTGATCTGCTCGTGATCCATGACACAGGAGCACACGGATTTTCCATGGGTTACAATTATAACGGCAGACTCCGCTCCGCAGAAATCCTGCTAAAAGAAGATGGCTCCACACAGCTCATCCGTCGTGCAGAGACACCGGATGATTATTTTGCAACATTTGACTGTTTCGATATTTTGAAAAATATGAAGCATCCGGAAAAATAGAAGATTTACGAACTGCCTTACAGGATAAAAAAATTGAAAGGTCGAAAACTTGTGTATCGATAAAACTTTATTTGATCATACAAAAAATAAAATTGTAGGAAGCCAGAGAATGCGGCAGGGAATCGGTACATTATCCGAAAAAACAGTGCATGCAGTCATGAAGAATTATTATGCACCGGACACGGATATGCATGAGATTCCGATTGAAAATTTTGTGGCAGACATCTACACCGGGCAGGAGATCATCGAGATCCAGACAAGGGCATTTAATAAAATGCGGCGAAAGCTTGACGCTTTTCTGCCACTATATCCGGTTACAATCGTTTATCCAATTCCCCATATCAAGTGGCTGTCGTGGATTGATGAGGAAACCGGCGAGACTTCACCGAAACGCAAGTCACCAAAGACCGGAAATCCTTATATGGCATTTATCGAGCTCTATAAGATCCGCCCTTATTTATCAAATCCAAATCTGCATTTAAAACTGGCGCTGCTTGATATGGAGGAGTATCGCCTTTTAAATGGATGGAGCAGGGATAAGAAAAAGGGAAGTGAGCGGTACGACCGCATTCCGGTAAAGTTTGCAGAGGAAGTCTGTATCGACCGAAGGGAAGATTACATGCAGTTTGTTCCATATGATTTGCCGGAACAATTTACTGCAAAAGATTTTGCAAAGCACGCCAAAATCCCGGTGCGGCTTGCGCAGACTGTCCTTTTGATCTTAACAGATCTTGAAATCGTCGTTCGGGTTGGAAAACAAGGCAAGAGTTATCTGTATGAAGTAAATGAATAAAAAACTGCTTAGGAAAACCGGATGTCTCCGTTTTGCCTAAGCAGTTTTTTATTGTTTTAGTAACTCTGTAATATTGATAGTCAAATTGTCATAAATACATACCGCAATGTCATCGTCAAAACTGTATTGATCATTTAATTCTTCTTTTTCTAAATCATAGACATTCACTGTTCTCGTAAGAGGATTTACAATCCAGTATTCACGCACACCAGCAGAGCGATATTTGAATAATTTCACACCGTAATCTGTGCGTTTGGTACTTGGAGATGCAATTTCAATGATCCAGTCCGGTGCACCGACACATCCGCGGTCATCCAGCTTGGATTTGTCACAAATAACACTGATATCCGGTTCCACATAAGTTTTGTCATCCGCGTTTAGAAAAACGGCAAATGGGGCTGGAAAAACTTTGCAGGCACCGTTGTTTTTTTTGATATAATCAGTAATCTTATAGTGAAGTTCTGAAACGAGTTCCTGATGAAGCCGGTTTGGTGGTGCCATATCATAAACAACACCATCAATCAGTTCCGCTCTCTGCCCTTCCGGAAGAGAGAATATATAATCTGTTGTGTAAGAAGATTCTTTTGGTAATGGCATAGTGTGTACCTCCTGAATTTATGACTATATTATAACATCTAATGTGTTTTATTGAAACAATAGAATGCACGCTCCGCGAACATTCTATTGTTTCAATAAAAAGAAAACCTTGAGATAACTATTCTCAAGGCTTTTCAATAAATGTATCAATGCAGGAGATGGGACTTGAACATTACCCCAATAGCGCAAAGCCAGAAAAATAAAGGATTTGAGGCGTCGACATTGTTAGGTCTCACCCTAAGTCTCACCATCTTTTTATAATCTGCATCAGAAAATGAAAATCTTTAATCAATAGTCTTAATATAATCAAGCCAGAAAGATATGTCAATATATTTGTAATTCTGCCGGAGAGATTTAAGTAATGCATTCAATATCCACGGAATGGCACACAACAAGTAAGGTTCTTGGTGTACAAGCATAAAATTTGCAAAGTAAAAAGATTACGAAGTGAGAGCGGGTATGTGTCCTGCTCTTATTTTTTTGAAAGAGACGGAATCGAGAGAGATGACATTTTTAGAAAGAACTACTATGTAAACAACTACTAGTGAAAGAACTACTAGTAGTTAAACTACTACGTTATTACTTTATATAGTAAGTAATGTTTTCTATATCCTCGGAATGGCACACAGGGTTCACTATGCCACGCGCATTGATTGGACACCAAGAAAATTGCATTCCAATGCTGTATTCTGGCACAGTTTGGCGCCTGAATGATTAGAACCCCCGTACTCTGTTCCCATATCCCTTAAAACCCAGTATGTTCCCACAGATCTGTGCCCACTATGTCGTTCTCAATTAGGCGGATTCTATAGCATCTACATACTCATACTCTGAATCCGGGTATTTAGATACCGGTCCATTGGCATACGGTTCAATCGATATCGTTTCAGTCGGTATCATTCTTTTTGCATCCGTTTTCTGAATCCACATCCCAAACAGTATCCATTTGTCTGATATTAAAATATTGGTATGCGCACATTCTGGTATCAGCTTGTAGGTATGCGTAAATGTTTCGGTATCGCTTATTAGTATGCAATATGTCTCGGCATCGCTCATCCGATATCAGCTTATTGGTATGCGGAATGTCTCGGCATCGCTTATAAGATATCGCCTTGTTGGTATGCAGTATGCCTCGATGTCGCTTATTAGATATCGCCTTGTTGGTATGCGGAATGTCTCGATATCGCTTATAAGATATCGCCTTGTTGGTATGTAGAATGTCTCGGCAACGTTCACCACATACCGCCTTACAGGTATGCAGTATATTTCGGCAACGTTCATCATGTATCACCTTACTTGTATGCAAATGCTTGTATCAACAAACGGCTTCCGATAGCTGCATACCATCTAGCTGATACGCACACCCGTTGCCAGAAGATACCGGCTAGGTGATATGCTTGTTGTGCATCCGGGAAGAGGGATATCAGGAAAGGGGTATCAATTGAAAGGGAGCAGAAGTGTGGGATACCGACTAGGTGATACGTTTATTGATATCAAAGAGAAGGGATGCAGACTGGGTATCATCTAGTTGGTATGGAAAGAACGGCGGATATGTCCAGTGGGCGAAAAAATATAATGTGAAACAGTTTGCGGAATCTATTCTGT
>ERZ779842.175-NODE-175-length-75887-cov-8.397893_pt1 | contig 75887 bp, 73 predicted proteins | sample MGYA00511095_ERZ779842 | MGnify/ENA primary metagenome ERZ779842 (study PRJEB29588, sample SAMEA2154036) | human gut metagenome | biome: human gut; feature: human-associated habitat; material: faeces | place: Denmark | collected 2008/2010 ... | reverse complement strand
GGTGGTGGATTTGATGATTACCACCATAGCCGCCACAAGCGACAGCTTGAACATCACATGGAAAATCTGACGGGTAGCACACCTCCCGTCAGATACCTACCCTGTGTAGTCCCTTGTAAACTGTACTTTCAAGTGCTTTTAATATATTTAAGTGGTCATTAAAAAAGTGTTTTGAGCTGTAGCAAGGAGGGATTATTGTATGGGAAACCAGGGACAGATGGTCAGAAAATATATGGCCATGCGTCTGAAACAATGGGAGAATGAGCCAAATGATGCACGCGTCAAAGGGGAGCTGGCTCAGCTTCGTCATGGAATTGGAAAAAAGCCAGGAGAAGTTCCTGAAATGTGGGAACTTTTATTTAACGGATTTCCGGAAGAATTGATGAGCAGAAATGGAGAACCCAGTTGGGCTGAGTGGGCGGTATCTCTTTCGTTATGCATGTATGCTCTGCATCAGCAGGGAAGTGATATTCATCAAAATAACATGCATAGTGAACAGCAATCATTAGGAAAAGCAGTTAGAAAACTGGCAGCCTTACAGGATGAATCAGAACTGGCACGAATTCGAAAACGATTTACTGTTTTTGCAACATCGGCAGATATGGAAGAATGTGCGTATTATCTTCGAGGATTAGTACAGCTTCTGCGGGCAAAGGGCGTGCCGATGGACTACATTCAGCTGGCATATGATCTATATCAATTTCAAACGGAGAATGGTGCCCAGAAGGTTAAGCTTCGCTGGGGACAGGATTTTTATCGAGTAGTAAAACAGGAAGAGGAGAAAAAAGAAAATGAGTAAAAATTTGTATATTGATCTTCATGTAATTCAAACACTTCCGCCGAGTTGCGTAAATCGTGATGATACAGGCAGCCCAAAGACAGCAATTTATGGTGGTGTAACCAGAGCGAGGGTTTCAAGTCAGTCTTGGAAACGTGCAATGCGCCTTATGTTTGCTGATATGTATACAGAAGAAGAAAAGGGAATTCGAACAAAGAAAATTGTAGATCTGCTTGCAAAGAAAATATCTGAGCTGGATTCGGAAATTCAGAGTACTGAAAAATTGGCAAAAAAGGTATTAGAAGCAGCCGGAATTAAATTAACAGAGAAAAATGGAAAAGTAGAAACAGGAGCTCTGTTTTTTATTAGTGCAAAACAAATTGAAAAACTGGCAGAAAAGGCCATTGCCCATCCGGATGGAAAATTTGAAAAAGAGGATAAAAAAGAATTGCAGGAGGCATTAAAAAACTACCCCTCAGTTGATCTCGCATTGTTTGGCCGCATGGTGGCAGATGAACCTTCCTTGAATTATGATGCGGCGGCACAAGTGGCTCATGCTATATCAACACATGCTGTACATAATGAATATGATTACTTTACGGCTGTTGATGATTGTACATCGGAAGACAATTCCGGGGCAGGACATCTTGGTACGGTAGAATATAATTCATCTACCTTATATCGTTATGCGACTGTGAATGCAGCAGAACTTGTAAGATACTTGGGAGAAGATACTCCGAAAGCAGTTAGAAATTTTGCAGAGGCATTTATCACTAGCATGCCGACAGGAAAACAAAACACATTTGCAAACAGAACACGTCCGGATGCTGTTTATGTGACGGTTCGCAGAGATCAGCCGGTTAATATGGCAGGCGCCTTTGAGAAACCTGTTATCACAAAGGGTGGATATGTGGAGCAATCAATAAAGTCGTTGATTGATTATGCAAAGGAATCTTATGAAGATTATGTAAATGAACCGGAAATGGCATTTGCAGTGGGAAGAGAGTTGGAGCCGCTTGCGGCAACAATGAATCTGACAAAATTATTAGATGAACTGGAAAAACAGGTTTTGAATGATCTGGAAGAGGTGAAGGAATAATGAATACATTGCTGCTTCGGTTGGCAGCACCACTTCAATCATGGGGAATTGATTCGAAGTTTGATATTCGTCGGACAGGACGGGAACCCAGCAAAAGCGGGGTGATTGGACTTATCTGTGCAGCACTTGGAATCAAGAGAGATGATGATGAGATGGTGAGCCAGTTAGCAACACTACGATTTGGTGTGCGTGTTGATAAAGAGGGGCATTTTGTGCGTGATTTTCACATGGTACGATCAAAAAAGGGAGAATCATATGTCACAAACCGTTATTATCTTGCGGATGCAGAATTTCTGGTAGGTTTTGAAAGTGTGGATGAAGAACTTTTGAAAAAGATCGCATATGCATTACTGAATCCAGTGTTTCCATTATATCTGGGACGAAGATCGTGTCCGCCGACCGGAAGATTATGCCTTGGTATCAGAAAATTGGAATTGGAAGAAGCTTTGCTTGAAGAAGAATTTCGGAATGAATCAATTGAAACAGTACGCATAGTGATGGATGCAAAAAAAGGAGAAGACGGAAATATTGTTAAGGATTTACCGATATCCTACAATCCAGAGCACAGAAAACATATGTTTCGAAAAGTGACAGAGAAATATCGAGCGGTGCGAGAACCGCTTCAATGCCATGATCCAATGGCAGAATTGGGGTGATTGGTTTGTATTTAAGCAGAATGACATTGGATGTGACTAAAAGGAAAACATTGCAGGCGTTAAGTTCACCAAACTTGTTCCACGGAGCAGTTGAGTCTTCGTTTGATATGACGGAAGCGGTTCGGCAGAGAAATCTATGGAGAATCGATCGACTTAATGGTAATTATTATTTGCTTATTCTGAGTCGGGAAAAACCAGATCTCTCTGAAGCGATAACTCAATTTGCACCGGAAGGTGAAGGATGGACAACGAAAGAGTATGATCCTTTTCTGGAGAAAATCAAAGCTGATTCATGGTGGCATTTTCGCTTGACGGCAAATCCAACCTACCAGAAAGCTGCGGGAAAAGATCAAAGAGGCAGAATTTGTGCACATACTACGGCAGATAATCAGCGAAAATGGTTTATAAAACAGGGAGAACTGCATGGCTTTGCAGTGAGTGAAAATTCTTTTGAAATTAGGGAATCTAAATGGTACCACTTTAATAAGACTGCTGGAAAGAATCAGGTTAGTATGCTGTCTGTAACTTATGAAGGTATTTTAAAAGTAGTCGATGAAGAGAAAGTACGAAAAGTGATGACAGATGGTATTGGACGTGAAAAGGCTTATGGAGTAGGGCTTATGACACTGGTACATGTAGAGAAGGGAACAGTATGACAAATATTCCTGGAATGATACGGCCGGAAATCCAGATGCTGCCGCAGGTTGCAGATCGTCTGACGTTTCTTTACTTAGAAAGATGTGTACTAAATCGACAAGATAGTGCAATTACAGTTGCAGATGATAGAGGAACAGTTTTTGTACCGGCAGCAGCGATCAGTGTGATTATGTTGGGACCTGGAACGAAGATCACTCATCGCGCGATGGAATTAATTGGAGATGCCGGGGTCACTGTGATATGGGTGGGAGAACATGGGGTACGTTATTATGCATCAGGGCGTCCGCTCACCCACCGTGCAGCTTTATTACAGAGACAGGCAGAATTAGTCAGCAATATGAGAATGCATTTAAATGTTGTCAGGCAGATGTATTGCATGCGATTTCCAAATGAAGATGTTTCCCGCCTCACACTTCAGCAGCTGAGAGGACGAGAGGGAGCAAGAATTCGTGCAGTATATAAAAAAGCATCAAAAGAGTGGAATGTGTCATGGAATGGGCGCGAATACGATCCAGAGGATTTTACAAGTGGAGATCCTGTTAATCAGGCATTATCCGCCGGTCATGCATGTCTTTATGGTCTGGCACATGCGGTAATTGCTGCGTTAGGGTGTTCGCCGGGTTTGGGATTTGTACATGTTGGACATGAAAACTCATTTGTATATGATATTGCAGATTTATATAAGGCAGATATCACGATTCCGTTAGCGTTTGAGGTGGCTGCAACGATCCCCAAGGAAGAAATTCCATCTGTGATGCGGAGAAAAACCAGAGATAAAATGGTAAAAATGAATATTCTGAAACAAATGGTGCATGATATCAAATCTTTGCTTGCCCAAGAAGGAGAAGCTGAAGATTCGGATGCGGTATATTTGTGGGATAACAGAGTTGGGGAAGTTGAGAACGGACGTTCATATGGAGAAGATCTTGAAGAAGGTGAATAATGGTAGTTGTAACACTGACTGATTGCCCACCTAAACTGCGCGGAGATCTTACAAAGTGGCTTATGGAGATCAATACAGGAGTATACGTTGGAAAGGTGAGCGCAAGAATTCGGGAAATGCTTTGGATGCGAATCTGTGAGAATCTGTCGCAGGGACGGGCAACAATGGTGTATAGTACTAATAATGAACAGGGAATGGAATTCTGTGTTCACAACTCAGCCTGGAAACCTATGGATTTTGATGGAATACAATTGATTATGCGACCAGAACATGCACAATGCGAAACAAAAGCGCGAGCAAGCCGGGCAGAAGTTCAACAGATGTTGATTAAGAAAAAGCAATCTCAAACATATAAAGCACGACAGGAAGGTTATGTGGTAATAGATTTAGAGACAACAGGATTAAATAGTTCATCAGATGAGATTATTGAGTTGGCGGCGATCAGAATCATTAACCACAAAATTGCAGACCAATTGGAGGTTCTAGTAAAAACAGAAAAAGGAGTTCCAAAAGTAATTACTGAACTTACGGGGATTACAGAGGAGATTCTTGAGGAAAGGGGGGTGGTTCTTTCTTCGGCGATGGAGAAGTTCTGTAAATTTATTGGAGAAAGCGCAATAGTTGGACATAATATCGCATTTGATCGCAGCTTTTTAAAGGAGGCTTGTCGAAGAACCAATCGTATGAATCTGAATAATCCAGCAAAAGATACATTAGATCTTGCGAGAAGACGAATCGATGATATTGATGATTATAAGCTTCATGCACTGGCAGACTATTTCCAGATAAAAGTTGAAGAGGAACATAGGGCATTAAGTGATTGCATTACGACATTTCGGGTGTTTGAGAAACTAAATGAAATTTAGAGGTAGAGATTGAGAAAAGGCTGTAAATATGGGATTCTTTTTAGTGTATTCCCCGCGCGAGCGGGGGTGATCCCTATGTAAAGAGGCAGCAGGATACAAGCTATCCGTATTCCCCGCGCAAGCGGGGGTGATCCCAAGCTTGAAGGAATCAAGAGCGCTCCCACGGTGTATTCCCCGCGTAAGCGGGGGTGATCCTGAGCAATCGTAACTGTCGCATTCTTGTCGAGCGTATTCCCCGCGTGAGCGGGGGAATTCTGTATTAAAGCATGGGCCTCTAAAAAGAAAAAATCCATCCCCCCCATTGCAATTCTTCGCTATTTTGCGTATACTTATAATATGAGTGGATAGATGCAGCCGCTATGTGTTGGGCATTTTGCCTGCCGTAGTAGAACGGGGCACTATCCACTCTTTATGCTTATGAACAATCAGTAGCCCTTACGCGGACTCCCGCAGCAGCCGGATCAGCTCATCCATCGCCGGAAGTGTCTGTTTTCCTTTCAGCGTAACGATGGAGTAGCTGGTAGTATCAGCTGGATTTCCGATCCGGAAGCAGCGGACAGGCTTGGGATAGCGGAAATTTTTCATGTACTGGTAGAAGTTGAATGCGATCCCATAGCCCTCCGCGGCGAGCTGACAGGCAGATTCAAGATTTTCGAGGAGAAAGACCTGTCCCGGTTCGGCGTGATCATAAGCGATGGCAAGGTCTGTGTAGTGCCTGGAGGACTGATCCGGCTTTTGCAGGATAAAACGTTCCCCGTTAAACTGTTTGAGATCGATCCTCGGACATGGATCTTTCCGGCTTTTCTTTGCCGCGCCGGTGCACAGTGGGTGCCCGGCGGAGACAACAGCGACCATATAGTCCTCATAGAGAGGACGGTATTCCAGCAGCGGATGGCTGGAGGATTCGTTTACGATGGCAAAATCAAGCTCTCCGGCAAGCAGATGCCGGATCATCTGCTCAGTAGATTCCTCGTATGGGACCAGCTTCACGTCCGGATAGCGGGCGGAAAAAACAGGCAGCGCCTTCGCAAGAAGATAAAGTGTTCTTCTGGGATGGATTCCGAAACGGATCGTTCCCGAAGAGCCACCCATGTATTTTTGAAGTTCATTTTCATAATGGGCTTCTATTTTTATCATTTCTTTTGCATGTTCCAAATAGATCTTTCCGGCCTCGGTTGGGACAAACTGTTTCCCGATCCGGTCGAAAAATCTTGTCCCGGTGCGTTCTTCAAGATTTCCTAAAAATATGCTGAGGGCAGGCGGAGAGATATGCAGGGCTTGCGCCGCATCTTTAATTCCCCTGTGTTTTTCAATTTCAAGCATATAGAGCTGTTCCCGCATATCCATGGCGTTTCGCTGGTCCTTTCCCTGAATAAATATTTGCAATTTCGCATAAAAATAAATAATATTAAATAAAACAATAAAAATATTAAACTTGCTTTAATTTTACATCTTGATTATAGTCTAAGAAAGAAAACAAATCAAGGAAGGATTGGAAGTATGAAACCATTAAAAGAAAAAAAGCCTTTTCAGGCACCGCACACATTTGTGATCCTTGTAGCGCTGATCCTTCTGGCAGTCGCAGCCACTTATGTTGTGCCTGCCGGAGAGTATACCCGGTATACGGATGAGGCGACAAACAGAACCCTCGTGGAAGCGGGGAGCTTCCATTATGTCGAATCTCATCCGGTAAGCTTTTTAACCGTTCCGGCACTGATCTACAGGGCGATCGTAAAGGCGGCAAGCACAGTTACGTTTATCCTTATTATCGGCGGCTCCTTTGAGATCATCACATCCACAGGGATCCTCACAGTTCTCTGCAAGAAGATGGCGAAAGCCTTCCGCGGCCGCGAGTATTTTGTGATCCCTGCATTTCTGCTGTTATTTTCTGTTTTTGGAACAACGATGGGAATGTCTGCTGAGGTCATGATCTTTGTGCCGATCGGAATTGCCCTTGCGGCATCTCTGGGACTTGACAAAGTGACAGGTACCGCAATGATCGCTATGGGCGCCGCATCCGGATTTACAGCCGGAATCCTGAATCCCTTCAATGTCGGTGTTGCTCAGGATATTGCGGAGATCCCGATGTTTTCCGGTATGGGATACCGCATTTTTATTCTCGGAGTTCTTCTGGTGATCGATACGGTCTACATTACCTGGTACGCAAAACGCGTGAAAGCGGACCCGACAAAGAGTATCATCTGCGGAGAGCCTGAGGATCAGGAATTTACTTTCGATGATACAGAAGAAGCGCTGAACCTGACCCATGGTCTGACTCTGGCAGTGATCGTAGCCGGCTTTGCGGTCCTGATCTATGGACTCAGTAAGCTCGGCTGGTATTTTGAGGAGATGTCGGCGATCTTTATCGCGATGGGTGTGCTCTGCGGTATCGTGAACCGCTATAGCCCAAACAAGATCGCCGCTACGTTCGGAAACGGAGCGAAGGGAATCGTTGTGGGAGCTCTGATCGTCGGTATTGCCCGCGGTGTTGAGCTTGCATTATCTGACGCGATGATCCTTGACACCATTGTCCATGCGATCGCAAGTATCGTAAACATTCTTCCGCAGTCCTTAAAAGCCATTGGAATGTTCCTTGCACAGTCACTTGTCAACTGTGTGATCACCTCCGGTACCGGACAGGCCGCGGTTACCATGCCGCTTATGGTACCGGTTGCGGATTTGATCGGTATCACGAGACAGACAGCCGTCCTTGCGTTCCAGCTCGGAGACGGATTTTCAAACTCTGTTCTTCCGACATCCTCTGCGCTGATGGGGTATCTCGTTGTTTCGAAGATCCCGTATGTAAAATGGTTAAAATTCATGATGCCGTTATTCCTGATCTGGACATTCTTCGGATGTCTGTTCATGCTTGGGGCACTCATGATCGGCTATTAAGACGGAGGAAAAGAGAAGATGCAGGATTTTGAAGTGAAGGAGCGTTTAAGAGAACATCTGGAGTACCTTTGTTCGTTCGACAAGCTTTCCGGTGAACCCGAGGCGTATCGCGCGGTCGAGTATATTCTTGAGGTATTGGAGAAATCCGGGATCTCCTGCCATGAGGAGGATTTTCCGGCTTATCTGAGCAATCCGGTGAGCAGTGTCCTTATCGCAGATGGTGAGGAGTTCCCGTGCCGTCCAAGGTCTTTCTCGGAGAGCACAAAAGGGAGGATCGAGATCCCACTGATTTACGATCCTGGAACAAAAACGGAAGTCTCCCTTTCAGAACAGAAACAGTTTATGGAAACGGTTGCCGGAAAGCTTGTCCTCGGGTACGGATTTGATGAGCGTTACGCAAAATTGCTGGAGCAGCATGGAGCGGCCGGGTGGATCCAGATCTGGACCTCCGACGAGGATGCGGTCCATGAGGACACGGTAAGTCCTGTCTGGGGAACTCCGGATATGGACTCATCTCTGTTCCAGTTACGGATGCCGGTGGTCGCCGTCTCAAAGCCCTGTGGGGAGAAACTGATCCGGAAGCTGAAAACATATGAGGCAGAAGGAAAACAGCTTTTTGCGCAGCTTTCCAGCGAGGTGGACACATGCGTAAAAAACGTCGCGCTGCCGATCGCCGAGATCCCGGGAAAGAGCAGGGATTTTGTCCTGCTCTCCGGTCACTATGATACCTGGTACCGTGGCGCTTTTGACAACTGCACGGCAAATGCGCTGGCTCTGGAGCTTGCCCATTACATGAAAGAACATCAGGATGAGCTGTTTTATTCACTGCGGATCGCCTGGTGGCCGGGACATTCCAACGGGCGCTATATGGGATCCACCTGGTATTGTGATCACCACTGGGATGAGCTTGAGGAGCACTGCATCGCTCACCTGAATCTTGATCTTCTGGGATCAAAAGGAGCAGACCATACGCTTGCGATCCGGACAGCGGGGCTTGAGGGCGAGGAATGGCTAAAAGAGCAGGTGCGGAAGGTAGATCCGGCGGCGGAAATGATGTTTGGGCGTATCGGGCGGGGAGCGGACCAGTCGCTCTGGGGCGCAGAGATCCCCTATCACATCAATCCCCGTTATGAGGCGAAAAAAGAACGAAAACACTCGGATGCTCCGGGTCCCGGCGTGTACTGGTGGCATACGATCGACGATACCTTTGACAAGATCGATCTTGACGGGCTTTTGCGGGATGGGAGAGTCGTGGGCGTTCTGCTGTATGAACTCCTCTCGAAGGAGAAGCTTCCTGCCGATTATCGCGGCTATGCAAAAACCTGGCTCCCATACTTTGAGACGTTAAAAAATTCAGAGGAGCATGAACAGGCGGCGGATGAGATCGAAACACTTCTAAAAGAGGTTCTGGATCGTTGTGAAACGCTTGAACATATGTGGGGAACGGAGAAGATCGAAGAACATAACCGCCTTTGCCGTCTCGTCGGAGGAGTTTTCAGCCGTCTTATGCACTCCACAGGCTCCGCGTATGAACAGGATACTTCTTTTGCGTATGGTCCGCTGCAGCTCCTTAAAGCTTCCGCGAAGGCGCTTCCGGAAAACAGTCCCGCGGATTGGAGCCTGTTCTATCAGACAACATTCGTGAGACAGAGAAACCGGATGGTGACGGAGCTTAGAAAACTGCTGAAAGAGATCGATCTGGAATTCAGGAATGGATCGGATCGCTTTGGATCTTCACGAAATTGTGACAGGAGAATGGAGATATGAAGAAAGAAACAATAAAGCAGGCCGTTGCGCCTTACATGGCAGAGCTTACCAAAATGGCAGACAGGATTTATGACCTGGCTGAGCCGGGGCTTGAGGAAGTCCGCTCCAGTGCGATCCTTACAGATTATCTGGAGAAAAAGGGATTTCAGATCGAGCGTGGGATCGCGGGTCTTCCGACCGCTTTCCGTGCTGTCTATGAACAGGGAAACGGAGGACCTTCCTTTGGATTCCTGGCAGAGTACGACGCACTGAAAGGGATCGGTCATGCCTGCGGTCATCACATGCAGGGACCGTCTGTGATCGGAGCTGCTCTGGCACTTCGGGATCTCTGTAAGGATCAGCCCTATAAGATCGTGATCTACGGGACACCAGCGGAGGAGACGGTCGGCGGAAAGATCATTATGAAGGAGAAAGGATGCTTTCAGGATATTGATCTTGCGCTCATGATGCATGCAGCTCCCAATACCTGTGTCGATGTCCGCTGTATGGCCCTTGAGTGCTTTTACGTTACCTTCCATGGGGTAGAGGCCCATGCCGCCATGAGCCCGCACAAAGGGAAGAGTGCCTTTGATGCCGCGCTTCTTTCCTTTCAGGGGATCGAGTTTATGAGGGAGCATGTCCTTGAGGATTCCAGAATGCATTACACGGTCCTTGACGCCGGCGGTCCATCGAACATCGTTCCGGGAACGGCAAAGGCAGAGTATACACTTCGCTCTTATAGTACGGATTACTTGGAGAAGGTCATCGTTCCGAGATTTCAGGACATCATAAAGGGTGCGTGCCTGATGACGGGAACGACCTGTGAGACAGAGAGAAGCTACCCGTTTCAGGCAAAGATCCCGTGCCTGATCCTGAATGACCTGATCATGGAAAATGCAAGAAAATTTGAGGCACCACAGCTCGCCGGACCGCGTGAAAAGACGGGCTCCACGGACTTTGGAAATGTTATGTATGATGTGCCCGGATGCTGCATCCGCACAGCGTTTGTGCCAGAGGGTACCGCGGCGCATTCGCAGGAATATCTCGATGCGGGAAAGACGGAGCGGGCCCATGAAGCGATCCGGTCCGGTTCGGAGATCCTTGCGGGAACATGCATCGACATGATTGAAAGACCAGAGCTTTTGGAACAGATCAAAGAGGAGTTTCGGAAGCGGAAGCAGGAAGAAACCGCAAAAATATGACAAAATTGTCATTTTCCAGTCATGAACAATTAAACTGCTGTCTGTAAAATATGAATCTGTAAGGAATTTAACAAATATCCAGAAAGGAAGATGATTATGACAGCAGCTATTGGTTTTCTGATGATCATCGCGATCGTAGCACTGCTCTTAAAGGGCAAAATGTCTCCGATCGTGGTACTGGCGGTGATTCCGGTCATTGCAGCTCTGATCCTCGGCTTCTCCCCGGTAGAGGTCATGGACTTCATTGCGGATGGAATTAAAACCACCACAAGCAATGGTATCTTATTTATCTTTTCAGTAATTTATTTTGGTGTTCTGGCAGACACCGGACTCTTTGATGTTATCGTAGGCTGGCTGGTAAAAAAAGCCGGAAACAATGTGATCGCGGTCACTGTAGTTACAGCGCTGATCGCAACGATTGCTCATCTGGACGGTACTACGGCTGTCACCGTTCTCATTACGATCCCGGCAATGTACCCGGTATATAAGAAGATGAACATTGACTCCCGTATCCTTCTCTGCCTGACAGGTGCCTGCATGGGCGTTATGAACCTGCTTCCGTGGGGCGGTCCGACAGCGAGAGCGGCTACGGTACTCGCTATGGATGCCACTGAGTTATGGCACATGCTGATCCCGCTTCAGGTTGTCGGCCTGATGATGAACATCATTCTTGCTGTACTCCTCGGCATGTTTGCGATCAGGCATGGTGCCGGCGCCGGAAAGGGCGTAGAGGTGGAGTCTGATGAGAAAGAGAAGAAAGAGGCAGCTGATTTAAGAAAATCCAACGCGTACCTGATCTTCAACTTCTTACTTACAGTAGGTGTGATTGCCCTGTTATCCACAGGTATCGGTAAATCTTATGTAATCTTCATGCTTGGTCTCTGCATCCTTCTGGCTGTCAACTACCCGAACCAGAAGACTCAGGACAAGCTGATCAAGAAGCATGCTCCGGCGGCCCTGATCATTTCCGCAACCCTGTTTGCCGCAGGTGCTATGGTAGGTGTCTTCGACGGAACCGGTATGCTGGAAGCAATGGCAAATGCGATCATGGCGATCATTCCGGCAGCTCTCGGAAAGTACGTTCACATCATCTTTGGTATTCTTGCGCTTCCACTTGGCCTCTGTGTAGGTACAGACGCATACTTCTATGGCATTATGCCGTTAGTTATGCAGGTAGGCGAGACCTATGGCGTGGCTTCCCTGAATACTGCCCTGACCATGCTGATCGGTAAGAACCTTGCGTTAATGGTAAGCCCGTTAGTACCGGCAACTTACCTTGCGATCGGTCTGACCGGAACAGAGCTGAAAGATCATATGAAATTCAGCATTCCGCCGTACTACATTATCAGCCTTATCATGCTGGTATTCGGTGTGATCCTTGGCATTGTTGCCATCTAAATGATACATAACGAATGAAAACCCTGTTCTGCAGTACGGATCTTGTACCGCAGAACAGGATTTTTTGCTATAATGAAAGAAAAATGATGCAGGAGAAAGTTTATGAATACAGAAAAAATCCTACTGGTGGACGATGAGCGGGCGATCCGGCTGGCTGTGCGGACCGCCCTGACCCGTGAGGGAATGCAGGTGACGGAGGCAGCCGATGGAAGCGAGGCTCTGGAACTTTTAAAGAAACAACAGTTCCATCTGGTGATCCTGGACGTAATGATGGAACATGTGGGTGGTTATGATGTGCTGCAGGCAATGCGCGCCGCAGGAGACCACACGCCGGTCATGATGCTGTCGGGAAAATCCGATGAGATGGATCAGGTGCTGGGGCTGGGCTTTGGCGCGGACAGTTATCTGACAAAGCCGTTTCATACTGCGATCCTGATCCAGACAGCAAAGGCGCTGATCCGCAGAAGTCAGATCTACAGCCAGGGAGCATCCGGAGACACCGGGATCCGTAAGGGTCCGTTTACAGTGGATACCTTAAAGATGGAGTGCCTGAAAAACGGTGAGCCGTTAAATTTTACTGCCAGAGAGATGACCCTGTTCCGATTCCTGATGGAGCATCCGGGACAGGTGTTTACGAAGGAACAGCTTTATACCCAGGTGTGGAATGAGGCAGTGGTGGATGACAATACCATCACCGTCTATGTGAAACGGATCCGGAACAAGATCGAGGATGACCCGAAGCAGCCCCGGTATCTGAAGACGGTGCGTGGAATCGGATATATGCTGAATGTGTAGAGATAAAAAATGAAGAAGACAGAAGAATTCTTAAATCGATGGAAACTGAAGCTGATGGCAGTTGGGGTGTTGATCGCTTTATCCCTTGTGGTGGTGCTTGCAGGCTTCAGATTTTACAGCCGGTACCGGGAGCAGGTGATCCGGACAGAGGAGAGCCAGCTTTTGACTATGGCCGGGATCGTAGGAAACAATCTCGATTCCTATCTGGAACAGCAGCTGGATGAGATCGATCTGTTTTATTCACAGCGCGGGATCCCGGAAGAATGGGCAGAGTCCAATGGGATCAAGCTGTGGACATCATATTTTTTAAAGAAGAATGCAGATGTCTATAACTGGATCACAGTGACGGAGCCAGACGGGACAAGGTTTAAGTATGAATCGGGAAAGGAAGCAGTTCAGGAATCTTCAGCTGAGAAGACGATGAGCGTGGCGCCCGGGAACAAAGATCAGAAGGCCAGGATCACCGGAAAGGAAATTTCGGACCGGACGGGCTGGTATGAGCTTTATATTGAGAAGGAAGTTTCTTCCATGTCCGGAATCTGTACCCTTACATTTGCCATGGATCTGAAAGCACTGTACGAGAAGATCGTCGCGCCGGTAAAGATCGGTGAGGCCGGATATTCCACGGTAAAGGATCAGAACATGAATATCATCATGCACCATGCGAAGAATCAGATCGGTCTGGAGGCAGTTGAGGGGCGCATCCAGAAATATCCGGATCTGGATCTGAGCAGTCTAGAAACCTGGATCTCCAGACAGGAAAAAGAAGATTCCGGAACCGGTGTGATCGACACCTATGTATGGGATGATCCGGGATTAAAAAAAGTCCGACGTGTCGTCGCATTTCAGGCGATCTCGATCCAGGGAGAACGATGGATCATTAATTCCACACTTCCGCTCCAGGAACTTTCGGGGCCACTGGAAAGCATGATGACGATGATGATCGGGGTTATGATACCTTATGTCCTGATTCTTGTGGTGGTCACAGTGTTCTTTCTGAGAAACCGTTTTCTGGCGGAATCCCAGCAAAAGGAGATCACGTATTTAAAAGAGATCAATCACGGAATGGAGATGCTGGTCCAGAAAAACAACGAGATCCGGCATTACCAGCGAATCCAGTCGCTGGGAATGATGGCGAGCCACATTGCGCATGAATTTAACAATTATCTGACACCGGTGCTGATCTATGCGGAGCTTCTTGAGAATGATGAATCCATTTCTTCCGAGAATCAGGAGATGATCCATGAGATCACGAAGTCGGTGGATCAGGCATCGAATCTGTCGAAAGAACTGCTCGCCTTTTCCAGACAGGATACCGGTGTGCGTCTGGAACCGCTAAACTTTACAGAAGAAGTCGGGAATGCGGTATCTATCGTGCGGCAGCTTGCCCCGGCGGCGATCACGTTGAAAACAGAGATCACGGAGGAGCCAATGTATGTTTTAGGACGCAGACGGATGGCGGAACATATCCTGCTGAATCTGAGTAAAAATGCCTTTCAGGCCATGGAAAAGACGGAGAGAAAGGAACTGCTGATACGGCTGGAGGCAAAAGGGAACGATATGATCTGTCTGCAGGTGTCCGATACCGGCTGCGGAATCGGGGATGACGCCATGCAGAAGATCTTTGAACCGTTCTACACGACAAAAGGATCCAGACAGGGTACCGGACTTGGTCTTTCGGTGGTTCAAAACATGGTAACAGCCGTGGGTGGAACGATCCGTGTGGAGAGTAAGGCGGGAGAGGGAACTACATTTATCCTGGAGATCCCGCAGAACAGCGCTGAGATAGAAGATGACGGCCGGAAACGGCTGAAGCATGTACAAAAGATCGCCATTGTATCCGGCGAAGAGTCTGTAAAGACCTGGAAAACGGCTGCATCTAACAGCCGGAAGACGGTAGATCTGTACGCACACCCGGCGGCCCTTATCGACAGGGTCCAGAAAGATCCGTCAGCCTATGATCTTCTGATCGCGGAGTACACACTGCCGACCATGAACGGAATCGAACTGTGTGAGGTAGTCCGCCGCATCAATCCGGAGATCCGTCTGATCCTGATCGCGGAACAGGGAGGAGCCGATTTCGAATGGTACCTGAATAACGGCATGATCGACCGGTTTATGCTGAAAGATGAGTTTGCGGAGGAATTTGCGGAGATGTTTGAGGGGTAAACCGAGAATAATCCCTTGCGGAAAACAGGAAAATAACGTATAATGATGCGGATTGACTACGTTTCTGCGGGTTCGTGTGTCCGCAACAGGATAGATAGAAACAGCAAACTTTAAATAAGACAGGAAAAACAGGTAATTATGAGAAAATTAGCATTGCCAGAAGAGATACTCTTGAGTATCCAGCAGCCCGCCCGCTACATCGGCGGTGAGGTGAATATGGTGAAGAAGGATCCGTCCGCTGTGGACGTCCGGTTCGCCATGTGTTTCCCGGATGTATACGATATCGGAATGTCCCATCTGGGAATCCAGATTCTTTATGATATGTTTAACAAGTACGAGGACGTATACTGTGAGCGTGTATACTCCCCGTGGACGGATCTTGATAAGATCATGAGGGAGAAACATATCCCATTATTTGCCCTTGAGTCCCAGGACCCGGTGAAGGAATTCGATTTCCTTGGAATCACGCTTCAGTACGAGATGTGCTACACGAATATTTTACAGGTGCTGGAGCTTTCCGGCATTCCGCTTCACGCGGAGGATCGTACCTGGGATGATCCGGTCGTCATCGGTGGCGGTCCGTGTTCCTACAACCCGGAGCCGATCGCGGTGTTCTTTGATATGTTTTATATCGGAGAGGGAGAAGTCTCCTACCGGCAGCTTCTTGATGTTTACAAGGAGTCCAGAAAGAACGGGGATTCCAGACAGGAGTTCTTGAGAAAGGCAGCGGGAATTCCGGGAATCTATGTTCCGTCCTTATACGAAGTGACATATGAGGAAGATGGCACGATTAGGAGCTTTCTGCCGACAGCGCCGGGGGTGCCGGAGAAGGTGGAAAAGCAGCTTGTTATGGAAATGACAGAGTCCGTCTACCCGGAGAAACCGTTGGTTCCGTTTATCAAGGCGACCCAGGACCGCGTGGTTCTCGAGATCATGCGCGGCTGCATCCGCGGCTGTCGTTTCTGTCAGGCGGGAATGATCTACCGCCCGGTCCGCGAGAAGAATGTAGAGCATTTAAAAGAGCTGGCTTATAAGATGTTAAAGAGTACGGGACACGAGGAGATCTCCTTAAGCTCCTTAAGTTCCAGTGACTACAGAAGTCTGGAAGAGCTTGTAACATTCCTGATCGATACCTTCCACGGCAAAGGCGTGAACGTGTCCCTGCCGTCCCTGCGTATCGACGCCTTCTCCCTTGACGTTATGAGCAAGGTTCAGGATGTCAAGAAGAGCAGCCTGACCTTCGCGCCGGAGGCGGGTTCCCAGCGTCTGAGAAACGTGATCAATAAGGGACTGACAGAGGAAGATATCTTAAATGGCTCCGCACTGGCATTTCAGGGCGGATGGAACCGTGTAAAGCTGTATTTCATGCTGGGTCTTCCGACGGAGACCGTGGAGGACATGGAAGGAATTGCCCTGCTTTCCGAGAAGATCGCGGAGAAGTACTACGAGATTCCGAAGGACAAGCGAAATGGAAAGGTACAGGTCGTTGCGAGTACGTCATTCTTCGTTCCGAAGCCATTTACCCCGTTCCAGTGGGCGCAGATGAGTACAAAAGAGGAGTTCCTCGGAAAAGCCCGCATCGTAAACCACAAGATGCACGAGATGCTGAACCACAAGAGCTTAAAATACAACTGGCATGAGGCGGACGTGACGGTCCTTGAGGGCGTTCTTGCCCGTGGAGACCGGAAGGTCGCTGCTGTCATTGAGGAGGCCTACAGACAGGGCGCACTCTATGACGCATGGTCTGAGAGCTTTCACAATGAGATCTGGATGAATGCCTTTGAGACATGCGGCGTGGACATCGATTTCTATACGACGAGAGCACGCTCCCTCGATGAGATATTCCCGTGGGATTTCATCGACACAGGTGTGACGAAGGAATTCTTAAAGAGAGAGTGGATCAACGCGACAAAAGAGACTGTCACCCCGAACTGCAGAATGCGCTGTTCCGGCTGCGGTGTGAGAAGATTTGGAGGAGGTGTCTGTTATGAAGATCAGAATTAAGTTTTCCAAGCAGGGAGCCATGAAGTTCATCGGACATCTCGACACGATGCGCTATTTCCAGAAGGCCATGCGCCGCGCGGATGTAGATATCCGCTATTCCGAAGGTTTCTCCCCGCACCAGATCATGTCCTTTGCGGCTCCGCTCGGCGTGGGACTTACCGGAAGCGGCGAGTACCTGGATATCGAGGTGCTGTCCACGGACTCTTCCGCGGAGATGGTGAAACGGCTGAACGACACGATGGTGGAAGGCGTTGAGGTATTGAGCTACCGGAAACTGCCGGATGACGCGGAAAACGCCATGTCCATCGTTGCGGCATGTGATTATACCATCGTCCTGAGAGACGATTACGAGAACGGACTTTCCATGACAGCGGAAGAATTCTACAACGGAATTCTTGATTTCATCGAAAACGGAAACCTGAATATCGTGAAAAAGACGAAAAAGGGCGAGAAGGAGATGGACTTAAAGCCTCTGATCTACGAGGCACACCGCGGGGCGGACGGAAACGGACTCTTCCTGCAGCTTTCTTCTGGAAGTGCTGCGAACGTAAAGCCGGAGCTGGTCCTCGAGGCATACTGTAAGTCTCTGGGAAAAGAATATCCGCAGTTCGCGTTCCGCATCAATCGTGAGGAAGTTTACGCGGACGCGGGAGAACATGACTTTGTGACTCTGGAATCCTTCGGAGAAGAAATTGGAGAACATGTTGGATAAACTGATCATTACGGCACTGCGCGGGAAGACCGCCGCAGTGCTTTTTAAAGATGGACATGCTGCCCAGATCGACTTTGAGCCGGAGGCGGCGGAGGAAGAGACCGGCGTGATCTTTGTCGGAAAAGTGAAGAATATTTCAAAGAACATCAACGCGGCTTTTGTGGAGTACCGGCCGGGTGTCAACGGGTTTTACAGCCTGAAGGAAAATGCGCGTCCGATCTACGCGGACGGGAAAGTGGAACATGGTCCGTTAAAGGCTGGGGATGAGATCCTGGTGCAGGTGGAGCGGTCCGCGGTGAAGACGAAGGACGCGGTGCTGACCTCAAATCTTACGCTGACAGGTCAGACGGCGGTTCTGAGTGCCGGAAAAAGTTCCCTTGGAATTTCCGCGAAGATCCGGAATAAGGAATGGCGGGATGCAGTGAAACAGCGCTGGGAGGCGACAGAACACGGAGACTGCGGTCTTGTCGTCAGGACGAACGGAGAGGCGGCTGGGATCGATAAGGTGTTTGAGGAGTTTGCAGCGCTTTATGAACGATATCTGGTGATCTGTAAAGCAGCAGCAAGCCGAACCTGTTACAGCGTGCTGTATCGGCCGGAGAGTTTTGCGGTTCGTGCGGTCCGGGATCTGAAGATCTGTGATGGACTGGAAGTTGTCACGGATCTGCCGGAAGTTTATAAAGAACTGCAGGATGCGTTAGGGATTACAGACAACAGGGCGGCGGAGAATTTTGGGACAGCAGCGGATTCTGAGGCAGCAGAAAGCTCTGCAGCAACAGCGGATTCCACAGCGGTTGATTCTGCAAAGATGGCATGTTCCATGGCAGCAGGAATGCCATCACTCAGACTTTATACGGATGATTTTCCACTCACAGCCCTCTATCATCTGGAGACGATCCTGTCCCAGGCGCTCTCAAAGACGGTCTGGTTAAAATCTGGCGGAAATCTTGTGATCGAGCCTACAGAGGCGCTCACGGTCATTGATGTGAATACGGCTAAGAGCGTTTCAAAGAAGACGTCCGAAGAGACATACCTGAAGACAAATCTGGAAGCGGCGGGGGAGATCGCTGTCCAGCTCCGTCTCAGGAATCTCTCCGGGATCATTATTGTGGACTTTATTGATATGAAGGAAGAGGAGAGCCGGAAGACACTTCTCGCAGCACTGCGGCGCGCTGTAACAGCAGACCCGGTGAAGACCGTACTTGTTGATATGACACCTCTTGGTCTTGTGGAACTCACGAGAAAGAAGATCCGCAGACCGCTGCATGAACAGGTACGGTGAGTCCGGGAAAAGGACTGCCGGGTACGGAAGAGCCGGATAAACAGGTCCGGAGAACGGATGCAGGAAACGTTATTGTTCGGCCATAACGAAAAATGTTACAGTTCAGCCATTACATCTTCTTGTTTTCATATTCATGAAAACAAGAAGCTTGGTGGTTCCACCATATGCTGATTTGGATGAAAAAGTGCTTATGCAAGCAAGCTTGCAACACACTTTCTCATTCAAACCAGCGCATGGCTGAACTGTAACCGAAAAATATCGAAATTGCGAAAAAATGCTTGACAATGCAAGAACAGTTTGTTATAGTTTTATAGTGTGCCGCACAGTGAGGTTTTCAAGGATTCCATGATGGAAGACACCATAACTGGCGAGTAATGATAATAGGAGGTGCAATATGTACGCGATTATTGCAACTGGCGGTAAGCAGTATAGAGTAGCCGAGGGCGACAGCATCAAGATCGAGAGAATTGACGCAGAGGTTGGTTCTGCAGTAACTTTTGATCAGGTTCTTGCTGTTAACAACGGAGAGCTTACAATCGGATGCCCGACCGTTGAGGGTGCAACAGTATCTGCAACAGTAGAGAAAGTTGGCAAGGGCAAAAAAGTTATCGTTTACAAGTATAAGCGCAAATCTGGCTACCATAAGAAAAATGGTCACAGACAGCTTTATACTCAGGTTAAGATTGAAAAGATCAATGCTTAATTAAGATTATGATTCAGGTAAATATCCTGCGTGACAGGAACGAAGTAGTAAAGGGAATCGATATCAATGGTCATGCTGGCTATGCAGAATACGGACAGGACGTGATTTGTGCTGCTGTTTCCGCACTGGTTCTCAACATGGCAAACTCCGTTGAAACATTTACGGACGATCACTTCGAAGGAAGTGTGGGGGAAGATGGTGGAAGCTTTTCTTTTTCCTTCCCGGACAAAATAAGTTCTGAGTCGCAGCTCCTCATGAAATCCCTGATTCTCGGACTCGAAAATATCCGGGATGAATATGGAGCAGAATATATCAAATTTCGATTCAGGGAGGTGTAACGATATGTTTAAGATGAACCTTCAGTTATTTGCTCATAAGAAAGGTGTTGGTTCCACAAAGAACGGACGTGATTCTGAGTCCAAACGCCTTGGAGCTAAGAGAGCAGACGGACAGTTCGTATTAGCTGGCAACATCCTTTACAGACAGCGCGGAACAAAGATTCACCCGGGTCTCAACGTAGGCATCGGCGGTGATGATACTTTATTCGCTAAAGTTGACGGTGTTGTTAAGTTTGAGAGAAAGGGCAGAGACAAAAAACAGGTTTCTGTATATCCTCAGGCAATCAACGAATAATAACGATGAGCTCCATACTGGATGGTATGGAGCTTTTTTAAGATTTATGTGTAACAGTGAGACTTTGGATTCATGAAAAGAATAAGAAGCGGCACTGTTATATTTTTTAATTTTATTGAGAGGACGGTTTTCCATGTTTACAGACAGTGCAAAAGTATATATCAGATCAGGAAACGGCGGAAACGGGCATGTGAGCTTCCGGCGTGAACTGTATGTTCCGAATGGAGGACCTGACGGCGGTGACGGCGGAAGAGGCGGAGACATCATCTTTGAAGTTGATGATGGACTGAACACGCTTGTGGATTTCCGTCATGTAAGAAAGTATGCGGCCGAAAATGGCGAAGAGGGCGGAAAACGCCGCTGCCATGGCGCTGACGGAAAGGACCTGATCGTCAGGGTCCCGGAAGGTACTGTCGTTAAGGACCTGGAAACCGGTAAGGTTATCACAGACATGTCCGGTGAAAACCGCCGGGAAGTGATCTTAAAGGGCGGTAAAGGCGGACTTGGGAATATGCATTTTGCGACAGCAACCATGCAGGTTCCGAAATATGCCCAGCCGGGACAGCCGGGGCAGGAGCTCTGGGTACAGTTAGAGCTGAAGGTGATCGCGGATGTGGGACTCGTAGGGTTTCCGAATGTCGGAAAATCCACTCTGTTATCCCGTGTTTCCAACGCAAGACCGAAAATCGCGAATTATCATTTCACGACTTTGAACCCGCATCTCGGCGTAGTTAATTTAGGCGATGGCAACAGTTTTGTAATGGCGGATATCCCTGGCCTTATAGAGGGTGCGTCTGAGGGAGCCGGCCTTGGACATGAGTTTCTTCGCCATATCGAGCGCACGAAAGTCCTGCTTCATGTGGTAGACGCAGCTTCCGTTGAGGGACGTGACCCGATCGAGGATGTCCATGCGATCATGGACGAGCTTTCCGCTTATAATCCGGAGCTCTTAAAGCTGCCGCAGGCTATCGCAGCCAATAAGCTGGATGCAGTTTATGATGAGGGGGCGGATCCGCTCGCAGACTTAAAGAAAGAGTTCGAGCCGATGGGAATTCCGGTATTTGGAATTTCTGCTGTCAGCGGCGAGGGCGTAAATGATCTTCTCTACTATCTCTATGATGTGATCAGAAAGACAGACCGTACGCCGAAGATCTTTGAGAAAGAATTCGAGATCGAGTATGTGGGTGACCGTTCGCTTCCTTATACTGTTGAGAAGGATGAAGAGGGCATCTATGTGGTTGAGGGGCCGAGAATCGAGAAGATGCTTGGTTACACGAACCTTGATTCTGAGAAGGGATTTGATTTCTTCCAGAAATTTTTAAAGCAGTCCGGAATCCTTGCCGATCTTGAAAAGGCGGGAATTCAGGAAGGCGATACGGTCCGCATGTACGGACTCGTATTTGACTACTATAAATAATGCATCGGATCTCCTCCGGGCGTCCGTATGAATGCCCGGAGACCATGCTTTTCCATATATGAAAAGGAGTTACTATGACCAGCAAACAGCGTTCCTATTTAAAGGGACTTGCAATGACCATGGATGCCGTTTTACAGATCGGCAAGTCCAGCCTCACACCGGAGATCACCAAATCCGTCGAGGAAGCGTTAAACGCAAGAGAATTGATTAAGATCCATGTACTGAAGAATTGCGCGGATGACGGAAAAGACCTTGCACAGATCCTTGCCGAGCGCACCCATTCCGAGGTTGTACAGGTCATCGGAAAGATGATCGTTCTGTATAAGCCGGCGAAGGAAGAGAAGGACAGAAAGATCGTTCTTCCGTAAACAGTGTGACGATCGCGGCAATCCGGGAATGCTTGATGCCCGGATTATACGCGGGCAAAGGGGGGATACGATGAGACGCATCGGTATTCTTGGGGGAACATTTGACCCGGTCCACAACGGTCACCTGCTTCTTGGGGAACAGGCATACCGGGAGTATGGACTGGATGAGATCTGGTTTATGCCGTCCCATGTTCCGCCGCACAAAAAAGATCATCTTATCACGGATGGGGCGGCGCGTATCAGGATGCTGGAGCTTGCCACGGAATCAATCCCGTATTTTACTGTCTCTGATTTCGAGATGGGACGGGAAGGGAACACCTACACGGCGCAGACTCTGGCGCTCTTAAAAGAGGCGTATCCGGATATGGAGATCTATTTTATCATAGGGGCAGATTCCCTGTACCAGCTGGAATCCTGGTATCATCCGGAACAGGTGATGGCGCAGGCTGTGCTTCTGGTATCCGGAAGAACCTACGAGGACGATGGTGTGCCGCTTGAGGATAAGGTTGCTTACTTCAATGAGAAGTACAACGCGGATATCCGGATCCTTCATAATCCGAAGATCGACGTGGCGTCCGCGGATATCCGGAAAAAAGCGGCAGAAGGCAGGGATCTTTCAAAAGACATGCCGGCGGCTGTGGCGGAGTATATCAGAAAGACAGGCCTGTATCTGACAAAATAGTCTGCCGGATATTCCGGTGTCAGGACGGCACATCGGACGCGGGAAAAGAACTTGCGGAAACAGATGACCCGCATCTCGCAGCAAAAATGCCGGGGCATTCTTGAATTCAGAAAGAAGATTCATTATGGATAGTCGTGTACCTGAAATCAGAAAACATTTAAAGAAAAAACTCGATGCGTACCGCTATGAGCATACGCTTGGCGTGGAGTTTACCTGCCAGGCACTTGCGATGCGATATGGGTACGATCTTGATAAAGCCGATCTTGCGGGACTCCTGCATGATTCGGCAAAGCGTTTTGAGGATCCGGTCATGCTTCAAAAATGTCTGGACCGCAATATTCCGGTGACTGCAGAGGAAGAGAGGGATCCGTCCCTGCTTCACGCAAAACTCGGGGCATGGATGGCGGAACATAAATACGAGGTGGATGATCCGGAGATCTTAAGCGCAATCACCTGCCATACAACGGGAAAGCCGGGCATGAGCCTGCTCGACAAGATCCTCTATGTGGCAGATTACATTGAACCGAGACGATCCAAGGCGGCCAACCTTACGGCTATGCGGAAGCTTGCGTTCATCGATCTTGACGAGGCGTGCCTCGAGATTATGGAGAGCATTCTTGCATATTTAAAAAGTACGGGCTGCCAGATCGATCCGATGACAGAGGCGGCGTGTGAGGATATGCGCCGTGTCGTTTCGGAAAGGAAGAAAGAGACAGACGGAGAGGCATCAGCCGTGACCGGAATAACCCATCAGGACAAGGAGGAACAATCAGTTGAATCAGTCAAAAGAAATGGTAAAACTTGCAGTCGAGGCTTTGGAAGAGAAAAAAGGCGAAGACGTAAAAATTATTGACATTGAGGGCGTTTCCGTGATCGCGGATTACTTCGTTCTCGCAAGCGCTTCCAATGCAAACCAGACACAGGCTTTAGTTGATAATGTAGAAGAAAAGCTTTTCAAAGCCGGTTATGAGTGTCATCAGAAAGAGGGAAGCATGAGCTCCACATGGGTCCTTATGGATTACGGCGATGTGATCGTACACGTATTCTCCAAGGAAGACCGCCTGTTTTATGATCTGGAGAGGATCTGGAGAGACGGAAAGATCGTGGAGTCTGTGGACGAGCTGTAGGAAAAATTGTTTAATTCCTTTTACTTCGCGAACATTCCCTCTAATCACGAACAAGGGATAAAATAAGCGTGAAAAATTCCTTTTATATCACGAACAGAAAGGGAAAAACCTGCAAATGGTTTTTCCCTTTTATCGCGAATAAGAGAGAAAAACTTGAAATCTGTGTTTTCCCATCTATCGCGAACAAGGCTGGTAAAGTGTTTTCCTTTTATTTCTCAAACATCTGATTATCTAAAAATACCCTCTTGCAATTTAAAAAACTTGATGATATAGTGGCGGCAACGGTTTGGCGAATGCTGAAATGAACGGAATACCGGTACCGGAATTATGATAAAGCGCTTTATGATTTCAGGCAGGAACGTCTGAGCGAAAATTTCACTGAAAACGTTACATATTAAAACTTACTTTTTAAAATCGCTCCATTTTGGATATTTCAAAATTTGTGAACCAAAGTGGGTTACAAAAATGGAATGGATTGGGTTACAAGAATTCCAAAAACCGTTATCCGCAAAATAGGTTAACATCAGTAGAATGCATTTTGGATATGTCCCCCAAAAATATCCAAAATGGAAAATGTATATCTTTATACAATCACAGAATTTACTCACTTGTTTGTAGATATAAAACACATGAGGCCAGTCACGGAAGTTCCCGTGGCTGACCTCACATTTTGGTTCAATGAGGGTTCCATCTACCTGTAGCTGTCAGGATTTTGATGTCTTTTGACACAGTACAAAAGACATACTGATAATGTTACATATAAATGAGGAATTGAGGGGATAAAAAGAAGCTTAAAATTCCTCTACACCGAAAAATCGCAGTTGGGAACCATGATCCATATCCATACTTATAATAGGTTGATGCAAGGCATAGAGTAATGGTGAAATATCGAAGGAAATCTTGCGACGCTGTTTCAAGTGTGGTAAGATAATACTATACATTATTAATTCCAAAAAGTTGATAAGTGGGCATTGCCCCGAGATCGATATGATCAGGGGATGCCTACAGAAGGGCTTTCCCTGTTTATATAAAATATCACAGAGAAAGTGAGGAAGATGAATGGATTTTGAAAAGAAACATCAGGAAGATCTGCAAAGACTCAGAGGTTTCCGCTTATTGGATGATGACTTCATGACGAAAGTATTTGAAGATATCCAGTGTGCGGAACTGTTGCTTCGGATCATCCTGAACGATGAAGGCATCCACGTTCTGGAAGTACACAGTCAGCGTGGCATCAAGAATTTACAGGGCCGGTCCGTAAGACTGGACATTCTTGCTATCGATAGTCATGGCCGTGTATTTAATGTAGAGGTTCAGCGGAGTGACAAAGGTGCTGGCGCGAAGAGGGCCCGATACAACAGCGCATTGATTGATGCGAATGTCACCGAACCAGGTGATTTGTATGAGGCTCTGAATGAGACTTTCGTAATCTTCATTACAGAAAATGATGTTATGAAAGCAGATCTCCCAATCTATCATATTGATAGGGTTGTAAAGGAAACTGGGAAATTGTTTAAGGATGAGGCGCATATCATATATGTGAATTCCCAGATTAAGAATGAAACGAAACTTGGGCGATTAATGCATGATTTCAGCTGCACAAACGCAAAGGATATGCATAACAAGGTCCTTGCAGACCGCGTCCGGTATTTTAAGGAAGATGAGAGAGGAGTGGCGATTATGTGTCGTGAAATGGAAATTATGAGAAATCAGGCACATGAGGAAGGTGTTGAAATAGGCATCAAAAAAGGTAGAATGCTGCAGTTGATTAAGCAGGTCTGCGCCAAGATGCAGAAGTTTTCTTCAGCAGAGGAAATTGCAAATGATCTTGTCGAACAGGACGTGCCTTTGATTCAGAAAATTATGGATGTAGCCCCGAACTTTGGTCCGGATTACAACGTTGATGCTATTTATAAGGCATTAAACTTGTAGAGCTGCCGAAACTCTCCTTGTGGAGAAACATTACAGCAAAAGATATTTCCCCAAGAGCTTCCCTGAGAGGAGGCTCTTTTTTGATGCCAGCACCAACTTTTGCGACACATACCCGGCTGGCTGTCAAAAATTTTACAGCCAAAATGGGGCGATATTGGAAAAATTCATTTTGGAAAATTTGAGGTAAGATTTGACGTCCTATTTTGGATTTTGGAAAAAATTTAGGAAATGTACAAAATAGCGGCAAATCCGCATGGATAAAGGATTTGCGATAATTTTCTATTTTGGAAATAAAAAAGTAGTTTTGTTTTGGGAGAGATCGCTCAGGCGATGCCGAAGGGGAACGCAGAAGCTCCCAGGCAAAAGGACCGGTTTCAGACGATGCTCCGAAAAGGCCGGGCGGCAGCGCCCGACCACCGAAGGTGCAACCTCCCAAAGCGGAGGGAATCTCTCAGGTAACTCAACGGGGCACAAAACCGTAAAGGGCGGTTTTGTGCCTTTTTTGCTGTCCTAAAAAAGAAACGGAGGAGCGGTATAGCCATCACTCCGAGGCGATGTCGAGACCGGCGTCCCCGCCTCCGCCGGGGACGGAGATCTCCGCCTCGCCCGCGATCTCGCTGGCGGTCTTTTCTTCGCCGTTTTTTTCCTCCTCGTCCTCAAAGAGGGAGTCGTACTTCTCGCCGTCTCCCTCTTGCAGCATGGCCGCGGTCTTGGCCGCCATGTAAAGCTCGTGGTTGTATTCCATCAGCCGCTGTTCATCCTCCGGAGGGACTTGGCCGCCGGAGGCGATGCGGTGGTAGATCTCCAGCATCTTGCCCATCTCCTCTGCGGCCTTCGACAGAGCATTGCCCTGCTGCTTTGCAACCTCGGCGTTGTGGATGGCAGTCTCCCGCTCGATGATGCTCTCCATCACGCCCTGGGCCTCGTTGTATTGCGCGTCCACGGCGGACAGCTCACGGGAGATCTCCACACGATCCACATTGGGCGCGCCGCCCTGCTGGCAATTTTTGAGCGCCTGCGACAGGTCGCGTTTCCGTGTCCACAGCGTATCCATCTGCGCGGCGTATGCCTTCTTCGCATCTTGAATTTTCATTGCGGAACCTCCTGTCTAAATGTTTTTCATATCCTTATTATCGACAGAAAAATGTTTTTCATATCCTTATTATCGACAGAAAAGGGTCCGGATTTAAGCCGGAGCACGGATAACAGGGCAAAAGCTTAACTGATCGTGGGCAAGACCACTGCCGGACCGCCCTTCCTCGACAAGACCTTGTGGGAACAAACGCTCCGGTTGAAACCGAGAAGGGGAGAGAAACTTCTGGCGGATTTTCCGACAAAAGTACAGGTGGCAGAAAACCTAAAATATATAATTTGGATATGATTCTTTCTGTAGGATACCGAGTAAATTCAAAACGTGGCATCGCGTTTCGAAGATGGGCGAACAATGTTTTGAAACAGTACATTATTCAAGGGTATGCAATCAACGAAAAGCGATTAGCTGCTCTACAGAAAACAATTGATATCCAGACCAGGATGCTGGCATGCACTTTGAATGTTGAGGAATCAGACATATTAAGAGCTGTAAATCTGTATACGGATGCCTTAGTATTATTGGATCAGTATGATCACCAGACATTGGAGAAGCCAAAAGGAAATCAGCCGATTTACAGGATCACTTATGAAGATTGCCGTCATATGGTCGATGCTATGGAGGATTCGTTTCATTCGGACGTCTTTGGAGTTGAAAAAGAAAAAGGTAAGGTTGAGGGAATCCTTGCTGCAGTATATCAAAGTATATTCGGCAAGGATGCATATCCATCATTAGAAGAAAAAGCCGCAAATCTATTGTATTTTATGATCAAGGACCATCCTTATGCGGATGGCTGCAAGAGAATTGCGGCATCACTTTTTCTTGAATTCCTGGATAAAAACAACGCTTTATTCCAAGATTGAGAAAAACGACTCAGCGATGGAACCTTGGTGGCCGTTACGTTGATGATTGCTGAATCCAATCCAGAAGAAAAAGAAGTAATGGTGAAACTGGTGATGAATCTACTGAATTTGCAATAAAAAGCACGGATTGCAATACTTGTCCCTGAGATTCTCACCGGCAAATACCGCTGTGAGAAATGCTTGTGTTTTATCACGATGAATTAACAGAGGAAGATATTAAAATTCTCTCTCTGGTTTCGGAGATTACAAAGAACGAGATAGCGAAAATGCTGTCAAGATTTGCAAAGAATTCAAAGTGAGTGAAAATCGAAAGGAGACCAGACTATGGGAAGGCTTTATAAAATCAACCCGCCGTGTCCCAAGTGCCATGAGGAACATAATTGGTGGCATATCCAGCTGACGGATGAGGAACAGGCGAAGATGGATGCGTATGTGGCAGCCAGTGAGGGAAAATCATCCTTGGAGTTACTTCTGGGCGAGCCGGGAATTGTTGTTACACGAAAGCTTAAGTGTTGTTGCTGCGGTCACGTATTTGAAGCGGAAGCCGGGCTGCGGAAATTCGACGAAGTCGGACACCGGGATCGGGATTTTAGTGCGGCGGTCGGCGAAATACCCGTGTGATAAGATTAAGGAGTTGATGAGATACATTTGGATCAGTCGGCATTGGGAATCCTGCGTAAAGCAGAAGATAAGAACGGTCGGAAATACATGGATTGGCGGATACCGTATATGGATCAGCTAGGACTGATCATGGTCTATAAATCCGACAGCCGGTATGAGAAGTATATGATTTACTTTTTCACAAGTCCGGCAAATAAATGTCCCGGCAAATACCTGCATACAACCTACGGAAGTATCCAGGTGGAAGATGGTTCATTGACAATCAGAACAAAGAACAGCGTCTATGAGTTTGAGCTGGATGCATCATGCGTATCAGAAGTGGATATGATTTTGCTGTTACGTACGGTAAACGAGTATTTTCGTGATGATGGCATGTGAGGCAGACAATGCCAGGTACTGGGCTGCGGGAGCGATTCCGCGGCCGTTTTCATAGCGTTAGATCTGAAATTAACAAAGAGAAAAAGGAATGATAAACATATGAGCAGTTTTGAGAATGTAGAGGTTTTTGAAGATACTAAAAAGCTGTGCGAGACAAACGGAAAGATTAAGGAAGTTCTTGCACGGTCGGTGAAAAACCAGAAACTCATCCTGGAAGAAGAGGAGCTGTCTGCCGTGGATAAGGCACGCTTTGAAGATGAAGCGAAGATTGTTGTATCCATAAAGCGGACTTTCGAGGCGGCTGCAGATTATGCGGGCCAGAAGGTGGCGGTACATAACTTTGCTTCCGCGACCAATCCGGGCGGCGGCGTGACAAGGGGATCCAGCGCACAGGAGGAATGTCTGTGTCGGTGTTCCGGCCTGTATTTCTGCCTGAGCGTATCGGAAATGATGAAAGGATTCTATTACCCTCATCGGAATGCAAAGAATCCGATCAACAATGCGGATATCATTTACACGCCGGATGTGACCGTATTCAAGACGGATACGGGCAGGCCGAAGCTGATGAATGAGGCAGAGTGGTATGATGTGGATGTGATCACCTGTGCGGCGCCGAACCTGCGGGAGAGACCGAGCAACCGGTTCAACCAGGGTAACGGTGACCGGGCGGTAAAAGTCAGTGACCGGGAACTCCTGGAAATCCATAAGAAGAGGCTGACCAGGATTCTGGATGTTGCCGTACTGAACGGTGACGAAGCGGTAATTCTGGGCGCTTTCGGATGTGGGGCGTTCCAAAATAAGCCGGAAGTGGTGGCGCGTGCTGCCAAAGAAGTGATTGCGGATTATCTGTACGCATTTAAAACCATTGAATTTGCGGTCTATTGCCCGCCGCGGGATGATACGAACTTCAAAGTGTTTGAGTGGGTGATGGGAGCGTAAAGAATTGAAAGGAGACAAGCGATGGGAGAAAATTATGCATATATGGATGCCGATGAGGTGATGGAATTGCAGGATATTAAAGTTGGTGGAATAACCCGTGCAAAAACATGATTTTTGAATAGCAAAAGAAAGGCAGTCTCTGCTTAGGTAGGGATTGTCTTTCGTATATTCGCAAGAATTAAACCGCAGGTTCAATGCAGTTTTTCCTGTGCCGTGATATAACTGTCGTATCAGGGATATTACGGGAAAGGAGAAACTGTCCATGGATACTGTAAAGAGAATTGCAAAGCGAATGAGTCCGAAGGAAAACAGAAAGAGTTACAAGGAAGAATGTTCCGTTTTCCTGTCACATCGGAAGAAAGAATCATTATGGGAAAGGATTTCCATATGGAAAGAGGACGTCATCTGTATTTATCAAAGACTGCGGTACGGATACTGTTACCGTGACATCTGGTCGATTGACCAATGGTTTCTTACGGTTGTTCCGAACATGATTCATGACCTTCGTGTCAACAGCCATGGTTATCCCAGCTTCTTTGAAGGACCGGAAGAAGAAAATATCCGGAAATGGGATCGTATTCTGGGAAGAATGGAATTTCTGTTCCGGGAAGCAAATGAGGATACATGCAGAAAGAAGAATCTGTATGAGGAAGAGCATGACCTGGCACAGGAAGAATTCACGACAAAATACGGCATGTTCGGTGAGAAGCTGAAGACGGAAGAGGAGATTGCGAGAGAAAAGCGGGAGCATACACACCGGTTGTATATGATGAGCGATGTGCCGGAATATGTAGAAATCTCGGGAAAGTGGCTGGCGGCAGAGGGCGAACTGCGTGAGTATCGGGACCAGTGCCTGAAGCAGGGCATGGAGCTTATGACGAAGTATTTTCGGAACCTGTGGGATTGATATGCAGGGACGGACAAAAAGGAAGAGGTGGGGAATCGAAGGAGGATTCCCTGCCGCTTCTGTCATGGGCTTTCTGTTTCTTCCGGTAATATGCCTTGCCGTTCGGCATGGTCCGCGTTGCCGGGTTCAAAATTCCCCAGGTGGAACGCTGTGCGGAATGGTATGTCTTTTGTGCTTTCTTACTCTGTTTGCTGATCGGAACAAATGATTTCTTCATGCGGCACCTCGATTCTGTCCCAGTGTTTCCATGATGTTATTGCAGAATTCCATGTAATCGTTGTGTCCGAAAAGAAGCATCTTGTTGCACAGCAATTCCATGGATTTCTCAAATTCCGCCGTATCTTTCTTTCTGACTTTGCAGACAATGATGCGGTACGAGGAATTGTCCCGTGAGAATTCACTTCCGAACCGCACGGAAACATGGTTCTGTGTGAGCAGGGAATCTGCAAGATAGTCCTTGTGGTCGATGTACATATATGGGACGGACAGGATGGACCGGCCGTCCAGTCTCAGAAAATTTTTCATAGGCTCCTCCTTTGGGATAGCTGTCTGTAAGGAAAATGCTGCGAAATTTGCATTCCGCAGCCGTGGTGCCTGAAACCGTACCCTGGCACCGGCGTGATCACTCACGGGTTTTCTACAGGGGAATTGTTTACCTTTTTATTTTTTGAATTAATTTACCATGAACTGAAAGATACAATGGATAAAAGATAACAAAACAATCTATGCCACTGAACATTAACAAGACCATCTGCATTTTTAAAATGACCCTGTACGGAAAAATCCTTTAAATGTCCGCTTCAAACAGGAAAGTCTGATTGTACCGGTCAAGGGCAATCTGCATTTCCATGATCTTACCGGAGATGCATTCATAATCACGTTTTACCAGTTCTGGATCATAATTGGTGTAGCGGTATTCAGGAACGGCATTTCTGGAGCTGAATGCATGGGAAGATTCCCTCATTTTTGGCAGATATTTCCGCATGGTGTCCAGAGTCGCTTTGCGGGAGCTAAGTTGTGCCATTCTTACCAGAATGCTGTCGACACTCATTTCCGTATCGCCTACCATGATCTTTGCGGTGGCATTGGCCAGGTTCAGGGCGTGCTTGATGATGACGGCTTTTCGGTCGATTTCTTTTAACGTCTCAGAAACGGCGGAATAGTCATATTTCGGGATGACCGGTTCCTCGCCGACAGCGGCAACGTAAGTGCGGGATGACGCTTCCTGGGCCTCCCAGTAAGATTTTTCGTCCGCCAGACTTTTGAGCAGTTTATTGGCATAAGCCGAAGTTATTTTCATAATGTGTTTCACCTCCTTCGCATCACTTCCTTATGACACGATTATAAGGCAGGAGAGAGAAGATGTCATTGAACCACTGGTTTAAACTGACCCATAAACGAGGAATATCCCCGTCAATGACGAGGATATTTTCAATACTGGTATGTAATAATCTGCTGAGAATGATAAAGTTGTCCAGGCTCGGCAGCGATTTTCCGGCGATCCACTTATAGATTGCCTGTGGGTTTTCAAAGCCGAACGCACCCTGGATCTCGCGGATCGTATAGTTTTGCTCCGAAAGTAGCTGCTTTATCCGCTTCCCGGTTTCCACGGGCTGGATTGACAAATATATCGGTTCCATTTGCATCCCTCCATGATTCTGTACTATCCCGAAACACTTGCTTTCATTTTATCACGAACGCAGCGGATTGAACAGCGAAATTTATCCGGCCGGACGGTTTATTTAGAAAGCTGATTGGCATGGACAATAGAAGGTGGGCGAGTAAAATCTGTTTTGATTTTGGCAGATCAATGCTTCTGCAAAGTTTACAATCAGGTCAATGTCTCACTATGATTCAGTACCGATGTACTGTACAGAAATAGTACATCCTGATTCTTAAATTCTATAAAACGTTCAAGTAAATCTGCCCTCAGATACCGGATATCCACCAGAGTGATCTTGGCATACCCTTCAGAAAGAAGAGGAGCGATACTGCTGCCAAAGGAATCCCGGAAAATGACAAGCTCTTTGTCCGATTTACAGTTCGGATTCTCGATGGTTATCAGAGAGCGGGGACCGGAAAGAAAGATCTCATAAGGATCTTTGCCGGATTTTTTCTCCATATTATAGATGGAACCCATCGTCTGATCCTCATGATTGGTCACGATACAGCCATCTAAAACATCATTGGATAGATAATATAGCGTTTCCGGCGGCAGTGGAAGAGCAGATTGACCATAATATACACCATAAAAAGGGACATCCAGCGCATATTCTGTGTAAGCTCCGGAGATAGATGTCCCCATGCCCTCCGCAAGAACAGCTGCCGTCTCTGGAAGCTTCTCCTGACGCCAATGGGTATCTGTCTTATAGTAATCCGTAATATCCAGCGTTCCTGTGATATCGATATAGTCTGCGTAGTTCATGTGATTCCGCATCATATGGAACAGTTTTTCATAGTCCGTGGAGAGGTATCCATGTTTCTCCGCAAGAAAGTAGCTTTTATCCGGGACAATGGAGAGATAAATATTCATCTCCTTGTCAGCCAGATATTTCTCATAGATATATGCAAACCGGTCCGCTGCATGTTCCAGAGAATCCATTTGAAGCGGATATTCAAGCTTTGCTGCATAACCATCCTGTATATAAATATCATGATTATCAAGCTGACCAAACACATCGTAGGTGGTATAGGCTTTCAACGTCCGGAACTGATCCCGCAGCGGAAATTGATCAAGAGTATACTTTTCAAATTCCGTCATAAAGCTTCCATCGGACATGGTATCCAGGGAAAACTTCGGGCGCTGTGTAAGCTTTCGACGTTCGTTGTCAGAAAACTCCTGGGGCGGCAGCAGCCAGGACGCCATGGTAAGACTAACAAATACGATTCCCAGCACAACCACTGTAACTATGGTGTTCATGTTATTTATATGATTGATATTTTTTGTATTCTTTATGCTTTTTATATTCTTATATTCTATCATCTATCATTCCTTCCCAACCCCAGAATTTCTAAAACCTGAAATAAAGAAATGGGTTAAAGGAGCCATCCACCAGAAAAGCCGTACAGATAAGCAGCAGGGCTGAAAGTGCCAGTGGTTCTGCGAATAACATAACTGCTGTTCCTGTTTTCCATTGCTGGATCCGTCTGCAAAAGGACTTTGGAATCGGTGTCGCACCAAGCAGGGCTATCATCAAGACCACAAAATAGCTGCGGAAATAGTAGCTGGATGCTGCAGAAGTCAATGGATATCCGCCTGTTCCAAACATGGCTTTCAGGTACGAGAATGCCTGGGACATATCAGTGGCATCAAAGATCACAAAACTGATTACAGCAGCAGTCAATACATAGATGCGGTTTAAGACATGGCTCTTTTTAAGGATTTCCAGAAGCCATATCTTCTCCAGAATCAGCAGCAGAGCAAAATAAAGTCCCCAGATTACGAAATTCCAGGCGGCACCATGCCAGAAGCCCGTCAGCATCCAGACCAGAAATATATTAAACAGATGCCGCGGTAAACTTACACGACTGCCTCCCAGAGGAATATAGACATAATCCCGAAACCAGGTGCCGAGAGACATATGCCAGCGACGCCAGAATTCAGTTATACTTTTCGAGATAAAAGGATAATTAAAATTTTCCAGAAAATCAAATCCAAATAGCTTTCCAAGTCCGATGGCCATATCGCTGTATCCTGAAAAATCAAAATATACATGAAGGGTATAGGCGACTGCATAGAGCCAGAAGAAAAGTACCGATTTATCATCCGAAGCCCGGAAGATGCTGCACAATTCTCCAAGCAGATTGGCGATCAGAATCTTCTTACCGAGTCCTAAGATAAATCGACGGATTCCCTGGGCCGTCTTACCCATAGTATGAATACGCCCCTTCAACTGTTCTGCAATATCCGAATAACGGACGATGGGACCGGCGATCAGCTGAGGAAAGAGTGCCACATATGTAGCCAGATCTATCAGATTTCTCTGGGCTTTCACATCCTGCCTGTATACATCCACCGTATAGCTGAGTATCTGGAAGGTATAAAAGCTGATTCCGATGGGAAGTGTGATGTTAAGCAGGGAAATCGAACATCCGGTGGCGGCATTTACATTACGGATAAAAAAATCTGCGTATTTAAAATAGCCAAGCATGAGAAGGCTGGATGAAACCGAAAGTGCGAGAAAAAGCCTGGCAAGCTTCGGAACACTCTGATAACGCTCGATCAGCAATCCAAATATATAAGCCATCAGGATGGCAAGCATCATCCAAATCACATACCTCGGTTCTCCCCAGCCATAGAAAAAAAGGCTGGAAAGCAGGAGAACCGTATTTTTCAATGATCCCGGTGCTGCTGCATAGAGGATCAGGACACCGGGCAGAAACCAGAATAAAAATGGTATGCTCGAAAAAAGCATAGGTTCCTCCTAATCAAGTACAGCCGGTGCATCCACCAGAACGGTGGAATCCGGTGCCACTTCCGAGCAGGCCTCAACCAGATCATCGACACATTCCTCAGCGCCATATGCCATCATGACATAATCCGCAACCGAGATGACAACCACTTTATCCGGGAATCCGCACATCCAGTGCTGACCCTGAATCTCAGCTTTGTAATCCTCGGCAAATTCTTCGGCTTTCGAGGTATCCTTAAGCTTTGCAAAGGCAGAACTGAAAGTATTGGTGTTCATCATATGCTGCAGGGTAGCTGTATCATCATCCAGCATATCATAAAGCTCATCGTTTACATGAAGAAGATACTCAAATGTCTCCTTATTCTCATCAGTCATGGCGAATTTTGCCGGCGCTTCCGCTTCGTGCTCTGCATCACCACCTACAGCCGCAAACTGTCTGTCCTCGCCCAAAGCATCCCAAACTTCTGTATAAAAATCAACCGCCGATTCAATCATCGTTTCCGGGGATTTCGTCGGTTCATCTGCAGGCTTGCTGCCGCATCCTGCCAGAGAAGCAGCCATGGTAAGAGTCAGAAGCGCTGTAATTATTTTTTTCATATTGAAAATTCCTTTCATTATAGGTTTTTGCTTATCAGGCTTTATTATCTCAGAAAAACAGGTATAAAGCAAGGCGGGTATAAGAACAGTAAGAATTGTAAAGATAAATGTAAGGAAAACTTTATGGCATACGGTCATGAGTTTATCTATAATAAAAATAGAAATGTTGTCTTGTAATACAAACATATGGAGAGGTGGTGTCATAATGAGAAAAAGATTATTAGTCATATTTGGAATCTTCGGCCTGCTTCTGGCCGGCTGCCATACTGTACCTAATGCAGCACAGGAAACAAAAACGATCGCCCCTACTGGTTATGCTTCTGAAGAGGTACCACGCATCTCTTTATTTTATGATGGTTCCCTGTATTTTTATAATGCCACCGGCTTTGATCTCCCGCAAAAGGAAAGCTGGGAGTTTTTAGGTCAGATAGCCTTTGTGAATAATTTGGAATACCCTACAAAAGATTTAAACGGCACCCACTTAAACGTAGGGCAGGAGGTTTACCGGGATCCGGAATTTCCTCAAAAACTTTATGTAAAATATGATTCGGGTTTTGCACTCTTTGAAGCAGAAAAGGCTACAAAGGAAGAAACTGCGGAGTATCTTGATTATATACATGCAGAAATTAGGCTGGCAACTTCTGACAGCCTTCAGCTGAAGCTTTCCAATGTCAGCAATGAAACGATAATTTATGGGGAAGCGTATACAATGGAGGTCTTTCGGGATGATAGCTGGGAGAAACTTCCGGTTTTACCCGAAGATTATGGTTTTATAGAGATTGCCTACGAATTGGAACCCGGAGAATCTCGGTTTATGGATATAGATTTTGCATGGTTATACGGAGAACTCCAGAAAGGCAAATATAAAATGATAAAAGAAATCTATTTGCCAGACGGAAGAGTATATTCGGTACCGGCAGAATTTGAAATACAATAAAACATGAAGCCCCACCGGATCTCGAATGATGTCGTATAGTCATAGATATCCGGTGGGGCTTTTTCTCTCGGTCAGATAAGATGTCTGCTTTTTTCAAGTGGCAAGCCATCGCAAGTTCATCACGGTGGGAGTGAGGTCTCCGGCGGGGAGAGACGTTCCTCGAGGATCACAGCGATTCTTTAAGAAATATCCGTAAAAATAAAAATCGGTTTAATTCATCATGCGGAAAAGACCGATGACCTTTCCAAGGATCTCGACCTGGTCAAGAATGATCGGATCCATCGAGGAATTTTCCGGTTGGAGGCGGAAATGGCCGTTTTCCTTATAGAAAGTTTTTACAGTTGCGGAATCGTCCACCAGAGCAACGACCTTATCACCGTTTTCAGCGTTTGGCTGCTTTGCAACGATCACTTTATCGCCGTTGTAGATTCCGGCCTCGATCATACTGTTTCCTTTTACCTTCAACATAAATACTTCCTTATTTGGAAGAATTTCTGCAGGAATCGGGAGATAATCTTCGATGTTCTGTTCCGCAAGGATTGGCACTCCGGCAGCGACCGTACCGATCACCGGCACGTTTACGAGTTCGCGTCTCGTCAGGGCGAAATCGTCATCAAGGATCTCGATCGTTCTCGGCTTTGTCGGATCACGACGGATATAGCCGTTTTTTTCCAAGGATTCCAGATGAGAGTGCACGGAGGAAGTGGACTTTAAGTGTACCGCTTCACAAATCTCGCGCACAGCCGGCGGATAACCTTTCTTTAAGATCATTTCTTTTATATATTCAAGTATTTCTCTCTGCTTATCAGTAATTTTTCCCTGACTCATGAAATCCCTCCTTTTTTCATCTGTATACATAGTACCATAAAATACGGGAAAAAGCAAACCTTTGTTCGAAAATACCGAAAAAAGAATTGACAAACATATGTTCGCGTGATAGAATTCAAGACAGAACAGATGTTCGCAAACATAAGTTTGGACTCGCTGGATACAAAGGAGGAAGCTGTATGAAGAAGTATTTGATAGCCCTTGTTATGATTGTAATGATTATGTCCTGCTTTTTCGGAAAGACTCTGGTTATGGCGAATGAAGAGAGTGATGATACAGTCTATAACCGCTATTATACGACGATCGAGGTAGAAAAAGGTGATACACTCTGGTCGATTGCAAAAACTTATTATCACCACTCCGGTATGTCGGTACGGGAATACGTTTATGAGCTGAAATTGATAAACGGAATGGTTTCAGATGAGATACACGCCGGAAATATGATCTCCGTGGAATACTATGCGGAGACACCGGGGAATCCGTATATAAAGTGATCCTCAAAAAGATGTTTCCCGGATATGAGTGTTGCGGTAAGAACCGTTTTTTGACCAGAGAATAAGATCCCATGGACAGATATATGTTCCGGGGTCTTATTCTTTATAAGACAATGGCTTGCTATTGCCGGTGAGAGACATTACAATAGGATTAACAGCAGAGACCACAGGAGGCACAGATGAGATTATTCCATTTATCAGATCTTCATATCGGAAAGAGAGTGAATGAATTTTCTATGATCGAGGACCAGAAATATATTCTTGAAAGGATCCTGGATCTCGCGGAGAAGGAGATGCCGGACGGAGTGATCCTGGCAGGAGATATCTATGATAAACAGATTCCCTCCGCGGAAGCAGTTCAGGTGTTCGATGAGTTTATCACAAAGCTGGCGGAGAGAAAATTCCCCGTCTTTGTTATCAGCGGAAACCATGATTCTGCGGAACGACTGGCTTTTGGAGGAAGACTGCTAAACAGCCGGGGAATTTATCTCTCCCCCGTCTATGATGGAACTGTCATGAAAATTCCGATCGCAGATCAGTATGGGACGGTCTGGATCCATCTTCTTCCGTTTATCCGTCCGGCAGCTGTGCGCCGCGTATTTGAAGATGAGTCAGATTTGATTACAGATGTCCAGTCTGCAGTACGTGCAGTGATCAGCCACATGGAGATCGATCCGAATGAGAGAAATATCCTCGTGGCGCACCAGTTTGTTACAGGAGCGTCCCGATGCGAATCGGAGGATATCCAGGTCGGAGGTCTTGATAATATTGATGCTTCAGTCTTTGAGGCTTTTGATTATACAGCCTTGGGGCATATCCATAGTCCTCAGAATGTGGGAAAGGGCATGGTGCGGTACTGCGGAACGCCCCTGAAATATTCCTTCTCTGAGACGGATCAGGAAAAAACGATCACGGTCGTGGAGATGGAAGAAAAGGGAATGTTAAAGATCAGACTTCTGCCTTTAAAACCATTTCGGGATATGCGAAAGCTCCGGGGAACATATATGGAACTGACTGCCCGTTCGTTTTATCGGGATATGAACTGTGAAGATTATATTCAGGTAACGTTGACGGATGAGGATGATGTACCGGATGGACTTCAGAAGCTGAGAGTCATCTATCCGAATATTATGCAGCTTTTGTATGATAATCAAAGGACAAGAGCCAGCAGCCAGATTGATGCGGTTCAGGATGTAGAAGAAAAGACAGAGTTAGAACTATTCCGGGAGTTTTATGAACTTCAGAATAACCAGCCTATGATGAAACAGCAGGAAGAGTTTGCAGAAAAATTGATCCGGGAGATAAAAGAATGAAGCCAAAAAAACTGGTGATCAGTGCTTTTGGCCCCTATGCGGGAGAGAGCACGATTGATTTTGAAAAACTTGGAGAACACGGGCTCTACTTGATTACGGGGGATACAGGTGCCGGTAAGACAACGGTCTTTGACGCAATCACATTTGCCCTGTATGGGGAAGCGAGTGGGACTGTGCGGGAATCCGGAATGTTCCGCAGCAAATACGCAAAGGCAGAGACAGAAACATTCGTAGAATTGACCTTCTCCTACCAGCGAAAAGAATATAAAATTCGTAGAAATCCGGAATATCAGACCCAAAAGAAACGTGGAACCGGATTTACAACAAAAAAGGCAGATGCGGAGCTCTTTTATCCCGACGAACGTCAGCCTGTTACGAAAATGGGGGCAGTGACAAAGGCGGTAACGGAACTTATGGGTCTTGACTATAAGCAATTTACCCAGATCGCGATGATCGCACAGGGGGATTTTCAGAAACTCCTGATTGCAGGAACTGCCGAACGTGGGGAAATCTTCCGGCAGATTTTTCATACGGAAATCTATCAGACGATTCAGATACGTCTCAGGGACGAAGAACGGAGAAGAAGAAAAGATTACGATGAACTGCGCCGGAGTATCAGCCAGTATTTGAATGATGCCAGTTTTGAGGAGGATCCGGCTGCCGGTCAGGAGTTCCTTGCTTTAAAGAAAGCCGGTTTCGAGGGGAAAATAACTGATGGAATCAATTTACTGCGTGCTGAGACGAAAAAAGAGCAGGAGCGTTTGGAGATACTGGATGAAACTCTAAGGAAAATTGAAGAGCAGATTTGCAGTGTTAGTGAAAAAAAGGGAAAAGCGGACCTACTAAAAAAGACAGCAGCTGAACTTAAAGCAAAACAGCAGGAGTTGGAGTTACTGCAGCCGGAATATGGACGGGTGCTCGCTGAGTGGAACAGGATAGAAAAGCAGGAAGGAACACGCGAGAAACTGACAGAACGGATTCAGAAACTTGAACTTAGCCGTCAAAGCTTTATCGAGCTGGATAAGACTCGTGAAGAGATCGACGGAAAAGAAAAGCTTCTTTTGAAGATTCGGAAAGAAAAAAAGGAAAATGAAAATCAAGTCAGCAGCCTCCAGAAAGAACTGGAAGACAGGCGCGGGGAGAAAGAGCATAATCTGGGAGTTCCGGTAGAAAGAGAACGGCTCACACGTGCAAAAGAGAAACTTTTGCACCGAAAAAATGAACTGGAAGAACAGATGAACCGGGTGGAGTCTATCAATAGAGAGTTAAAAAATGCTCAGGAGGAATACCGGAGTGCTGTTGATCAGTGCGATGAGATTCGCAGTGTCTATGCACATCTTGAACGCTTATTTTTGGATGCTCAGGCTGGAATTCTGGCCCAAAATTTACAGGCTGGAATGCCCTGCCCGGTATGCGGTTCGATTCATCATCCGGCTCCGGCGAAACTTTCAGAAGAGATTCCGGACCAGAAGGAACTGAAGCGAAAAGAACAGGAAAAGGCGCAGGCAGAAGAAAAGGTCCAGAGACTTAGTGAAAGAGCCAGCTTTTTTAAAAGGAATTTAGATCAGGAAATGAGAAATACAGCTGAGCTGATCTGCGGAACGGAAAAAAATCTGGTCAAAGAGGCCTTAATTGTAACTGGTCCTGACGAGCTTGTGACTGCAGCAGATCCGGTAATTGAAAAATTAGATGATGAACTCCGGGCTTTGGAGATCCGCATAAAAGCGAACACAGAACAGCAGAAAGTGCTGGATGGATTGGGTGGTATGATAAACCGTCTGGAAACAGATCTGAATGCTGCAGGAGAAAGAAACAAAGAACTTGCTCTTTCAGAACAGAATCTGGTGACAGTATTAACAATGCTGCGGAAGCATGTGGAAGAGTTTCAGAGAAAGCTGGAAGGTCAAAATGCTGTGGAGATTGAAAATAATCTGCAATCCATGAAAACCAGAAAAAGTGAACTTGATCAGGAAGCAATTGACGCGAAAAAGGCTCTGGAGCGATTTCAGAACCAGAATGCCAGTCTGAATTCAGCAGCGGAAGCTCTTAAAAAGCAGATTCAGGGATTCGAAGATATTCCAGAAAAAGAACTTTCAGAGACAATGGAATATTTGGAAACAGAGAAGGCAGAGACATCAAAGCTTCGTGAAAAAATACATTCGTCCTGGCACAATAATCTCAGAATCTATGAAGCTGTATGTGGCCAGCAGGGCAGAATGGAACAGACGGAAAAGGAATATGTCTGGATCCATTCCCTTGCGGATACGGCAGGCGGAACATTAAACGGTAAAAGTAAAGTTGAACTTGAAACCTATGTCCAGATGGCATATTTTGACCGGATCTTACGGCGGGCGAATCTTCGACTGATGACGATGAGCAGCGGACAGTATGAGATGAAGCGGCGGGAAAGTGCTGATAATAAAAAGGATAAAAGTGGGTTGGAGCTAAATGTCATCGACCATTACAACGGAAGTGAGCGGAGTGTGAAGACACTTTCCGGAGGCGAGACTTTTCAGGCATCTCTGTCTCTTGCACTTGGCCTTTCAGATGAGATCCAGTCGATGGCCGGTGGAATCCAGATGGATGCCATGTTCGTGGACGAGGGGTTTGGTTCTCTGGATGAAGACGCATTAAATCAAGCAGTAAAGGCATTGGGAAATCTGGCAGAAGGGAAAAAACTGGTTGGCATCATTTCTCATGTTTCAGAGCTGAAAGACAGGATCGACAAGAAAATTGTAATAACAAAAAATCGCAGCGGAGAGAGAGTCGGAAGCAGCATAACGGTATTAGGGGATTATTCAGCCGATGGGGTGTCCGTATTTATGTAAAAACGTTGGGAGCCAACGGAAAGTGGCTCCCAACGAAAATATATATTTATGGAATCATGACAGGTGCCTGTGTAAATTCGTTTTTCTGCGATTTCCCGGATTTTAGTTCCCGCACCATCCTGGTGAGTTCAGACGCAGTTAGATTTTTCTTAAAAAGTTCATACGCGGAAGAGGAGAGGATATTTTTTGCGTCAGCAGTTTTTGCAATAACCGGGATATCACAGTGCCTTTTTAATTCTGAAAGAAGCAGTGAGGAAGATCTTTTGAATCCCAGGATCCGGATCCATGGAGCACGGAATAAATCTGCAAACATACACTGGTCTTCGACGCTAATATCAAGCATGAGATTCATGAGTGCACGGCTGACCCGGGCATAAGTATACTGTCGGTCTTTCCTGAGAGCAGTCAGAGTATCCGTCCGAAAGAATTCTAATCGGTTTTTATAGAGCTTTGCCGCAAGATCTCCCGGCATTCCGAAAATATTCTGAAGTTTCTCCAGATCGGAAGTTAAAATTTTCTGATTCAGGAGGAGAGAAAAATCATTTGGGAACAGCGGAACCTCAGATTCTTCTTTCATGCATTCAAAATGCGAATCCGGTAGAACAGCAGCGAGAAATTCCAAATCCTGCGAAAAAACTGCTTTTCGGATAGCTGTTGCGGAAGCGAAGGAGCCGTTCCGATCCTCAGAATGGTAGCCTGGGTCTGAGCGTTTCAGAGTCCAAGGACTGATCTCGGAAGAGAATTCTTTTAATGCTTTCAGATATTCAACTGCAAGAATGTCATTTGGAGAAGCTGGCACAGTCTCTTTCTTTGCGAGAGTCAGAGCCTGCGGGTATGTGAGACCATTTCGAAGACCTTCGCGGATCAGGGCGGACTGTTCGTTCGTTTCCAATGTGGAATGATCAGCCAGTTGCCACAATTCTTCGATATTGCCGGATTCACTGCCAAAGGAAAGGATATCGATCATTCCCATATGGTGAAACAGAGAGACACCGCAACGGGCAAAATCTTGGGCAGCGCTTAAGGTTCCAAAGATCGGCATCTCGATCACGAGATCAGCCCCGGAGAGAAGGGCAGAGCGGGTACGGAAGGTTTTGCTGTACATTGCCGGAATCCCCCGCTGGACAAAATCACCGCTCATGACAACGACAATGAAATCGGCACCTGTCTGGCGTTTTGTCTCTTCAAGCTGATATTTATGACCATTGTGGAATGGATTATATTCTGCGATGATGGCGGCTGTTTTCATGGTGTAAACTCCTTAAATAAAGTCGATCAGTGGTCAAAATTGAATTTGCATTTCTTTCGGTAGAATGAAATGGATTTATTGCTGCGAGTAAGGCAGTGTCATACCGTGCCGAAAATACAAATCATTATCTAATAATATAGACGAAACAAAAACTTAATGCAATATTTATTGTTATCAAAGGAAAAATGTGATATACTGCGTTTAAACAATGTGTGAAAGTTCTGACGATTTCACAACTGAACAGATGTCAGATTTTTACGCATATGTTTTTAAGACTATATTTTACATCTTTGCGGCGGTCACCGCAATCTTTGGAAATAAGACGCAGAAAGGATGGATGCTATATGAAACTGATCTACGCAATTATCCGTTATGACAATGAGGACGATGTTACAACTTCTCTTACAAAACACAAATTCAGTGTGACACGTCTTTCTACTACCGGTGGATTCCTGAAAAAAGGTAATACGACTCTGATGATCGTTACTGAGCCGGAACGTGTCGACGAGGCTATCGATATTATTAAGAAGGAATGCGGCCATCACCAGAAGATCACCATCAATATGCCATATGTATCCGGTTCCTCAATGGTTCATTGTGCAACCATGCCGATGTCTGTCGATGTGGGAGGAGCAACGATCTTCGTTGTGGATGTTGAGCGGTATGAAAAGATCTGATAACAGAAAATAGATGGGGAAAAAGTGTTCTTCTATATTCCAGACGGAAGGGATCGGCGATAACAGATCCTATGAAATTGTAAGAGCTTTGGCAGTCTTTGCTTGCCGAAGCTCTTATATTTTTATTATTGTTTTTAATTTAACGAGAGGTATTGAAAAAAGTGCAAAAAATTGGGGAATATAGTCTTGTATCCAGTATTTAGCTGCGATATAATAAAAACACGTATGAAAACCTATATTGAGGAAGGAGTCAATCATCATGGCATTTATTGATCTTATGAAGGAAAAGGCAAAACAGGATGTAATGACCATCATCCTGCCGGAGAGCAACGATAAGAGAACTCTTATCGCAGCAGCACAGGTATTAAAGGAGAAGACAGCTGACCTGATCATGATCGGAAAAGAGGAGAAGATCATGGATGGTGCTCACTGGCTGGAAGTGGACCTTACAGGTCTTAAAGTCGTAGATCCGGATACAGATCCGAAATTCGACCATTATGCAGAGACACTGTTCAAATTAAGAGAGAAAAAGGGCATGACTCTCGAGAAAGCACAGGAGATCTTAAAGACAGACTACATCACATACGGCGTTATGATGGTAAAAGAAAAAGACGCTGACGGACTTGTTGCAGGTGCCTGCCACGCAACAGCTGATACATTAAGACCGGCTCTTCAGATCTTAAAGACAGCTCCGGGAACAGAGCTTGTATCCGGTTTCTTCATCATGGATGTTCCGAACTGCGAATTTGGCGCAAACGGCACATTCCTCTTCGCTGACTGCGGATTAAACCAGGATCCGACATCTGCAGAGCTCGCTGCAATCGCTGACAGCTCCGCTAAGAGCTTCCGCGCACTTGTTGGAGAAAAGCCGATCGTGGCTATGCTTTCCCACTCCACAAAGGGCAGTGCGAAACACGCACTTGTAGATAAAGTTGTAGAAGCTACAAAGATCGCAAACGAGAAGTACCCGCAGCTTGACCTTGACGGTGAGTTACAGCTTGATGCTGCAATCGTTCCGTCCGTAGCAAAGGCAAAAGCAAAAGGAAGCGAAGTTGCCGGACATGCTAATGTACTGATCTTCCCGAACCTTGACTGTGGTAACATTGGTTACAAGCTGGTTCAGAGACTTGCAAAAGCAGAAGCTTATGGTCCGATGCTTCAGGGTATCGCAAGACCGGTCAACGATCTTTCCCGTGGATGCTCCGCTGAGGATATCGTTGGTGTAGTAGCCCTCACAGCTGTACAGGCTCAGATGGCTTAATCCATAATTGCTCAACAACATAAGGGAACGGCGCATAATCGATATGAGGAGACGGCGTTCCCTTTTTAAACTTAATTTAAACAAGGAGTTTTATCTGTCATGAATATTTTAGTTATCAACTGCGGAAGCTCTTCCTTAAAATACCAGTTAATCAACTCTGACACAGAGGCAGTCCTTGCAAAGGGCCTTTGCGAGAGAATCGGTATCGAAGGAAGCCAGATCACATACCAGCCGGCAGGCGGAGAGAAGGAAGTTACTGTTTCCCCGATGCCGACACACACACAGGCTATCCAGATGGTATTAGACGCTCTTACAAACAAGAAGAGCGGCGTTATCGCAAGCCTTGCAGAGGTTGGCGCTGTTGGTCACCGTGTTGTACACGGCGGTGAGAAGTTTACTTCTTCCACAGTGATCACAGATGAGGCTATGAAGGCAATCGAAGAGTGCAACGATCTTGCACCGCTTCACAACCCGGCAAACCTGATCGGCATCCGCGCTTGCCAGGAGCTTATGCCGAACGTACCGATGGTAGCTGTATTCGATACCGCTTTCCATCAGACAATGCCGGAGGAGGCTTATCTTTACGGTCTTCCGTACGAGTACTATGAGAAGTACAAAGTAAGAAGATACGGCTTCCATGGAACATCCCACAGCTTTGTGTCCAAGAGAGCTGCTGAGGTTGCCGGAAAACCGTACGAAGATTTAAAGATCATCGTTTGCCATCTTGGTAACGGCGCAAGCCTTTCCGCTGTAAAGAACGGCAAATCCGTAGATACAAGCATGGGTCTCACTCCACTTGAGGGACTTATCATGGGAACTCGTTCCGGTGATATGGATCCGGCTATCATGGAGTTCATCGCTAAGAAAGAGAACCTCGACATCGCAGGCGTTATGAACGTTCTGAACAAAAAGTCCGGTGTTCTTGGCCTGTCCGGCGTATCCAGCGACTTCCGTGACATCGAGGAAGCAGCTGAGGCTGGCAACGACCGCGCAGCGAAAGCTCTTGCAGCTTACAACTACCGCGTTGTTAAGTACATCGGTGCTTACACAGCAGCTATGGACGGCGTAGATGTGATCGCATTCACAGCAGGTCTTGGTGAGAACGGCAAGTCCATGAGAAAAGCTGTTTGCGAGCATTTATCCTACCTTGGCATCAAGATCGACGACGAGGCTAACAGCGTAAGAGGAAAAGATATCGTAATCTCCACACCGGATTCCAAGGTTAAAGTTATGGTAATCCCGACAAACGAGGAGCTTGCGATCGCAAGAGAGACTCTGGCTCTCGTAAAATAATTTTTGACAGTTTGTCCGTGCGGATATCTGCATAGTGAACTGATTAGCAATGACGCTGACCCGTTCAGAACCCTGTGAGAGCAGGAGATGAGCGGGTTGGCTTCTGTGCTGTCTGGAGGTTTTAACGTCTTCAGGACGGCTTTGAAGCCCTCTCGACATACGCTGGGGTTTCTTACAGGTACGAAAGTATTTCGTTCCTGGTGCTCTTGATGCGCGCTCTGGCGCGGTTAAGAATTTGTCACAAGAATATGGTTTGAGCGCAGAAATGCATGAAAAATAGAGCTTTTAAAATTTAATATTTTATTAGAAAAATTGTTGACAAATTGTTCCTGTTCATATATAATATCTTAGTGCGTATTAGGAGAAACATAATATGCTGATTAATTTATCTGAAGTTTTTACTCTGGAAGGCAAAGAGAAAACCTGGGAAGTACCGTTTGAAGCGAAAGCTTACAAGGGCTCCCGAGTTGAGTATCCGGTGGTTTCTGCGAACCCGGTAAAGATCACTGTAAAAAACCTTGGAAACAGAAAGCTGAGTCTTACGGGAAATACTTCCGTGACTCTTGCGATTCCCTGTTCAAGATGTCTGGAACCGGTGAATTACACCACAGATATTGAGTTTGACCAGGAGATCGATATGAATGCTTCCGATGAGGACAGAGTGAAGGACTTGGATGAACAATCTTATTTATCTGGTTATAATCTGGATGCCGATATGCTGGTTTGCAATGAGTTATCATTGTACCTGCCTATGAAGGTCCTTTGCAAGGATAATTGCAAGGGAATCTGCAGTAGATGTGGAGCAAATCTCAACAAGGGAGATTGCGGCTGTGATACATGGGTTCCTGACCCGCGGATGGCAGCCATCCAGGATATTTTCAAACAGTTTAAGGAGGTGTAACCATGTCTATCTGTCCTAAGAATAAATCTTCCAAAGCGAGAAGAGACAGCCGCAGAGCGAACTGGAAAATGTCCGCTATGAACTTAGTAAAGTGCAGCAAGTGCGGTGCTTTAATGATGCCTCATAGAGTATGCAAGGCATGCGGCAGCTACAACAAGCGTGAAATCGTTAAAGTTGAAGACTAATTAAGAATTATGAGATCCTCCGGTGGTTTTCCCCCGGGGGATTTTTTCGTCTACAGCAAGAAGCCAGATACCGCGGTATCTGGTTTTTTGCATTTGAAGCTTTTCGTTGTTCCTGCATATTTATCTCGTGAAATTTTCAGAATAATCCATTAAGATCTGCGCGACATACTGCATATCAGAAGGTGAGAAGCGCTGATCGCAGGGAAGGGATATAATGTGGTCATAAATGTATTGTACTGATGATTCCGGTAGTGGATGAACCAGCGGTCCCATTGGCCAGTAGATAGTCGAGAGAATCTGGTGATCTGTCAGGTATTGCTGTAATTCGCTGCGTTTTTCGGCATACAGGCAGAAATGGCTTGGAACAGCAGCCTCCGGAAGTTCGGAAAAGACTATCTGCACACCGTGAAGCGGTGCTGCAAGGGCTTTTAAAAGTGCAGCATAGTTTTCACGCCTTGTCCTGCAAATGGAATCGAAGTCAGCATGGCGTAGGAGATATTCTGAATTATCATCACTGGCAAAGCTATCAAACATCTGACGAAGTCGAAGTTCTCCCTCCCAGAAAATATCTCTGTTTTCTGTCTCGATGGATTCTTTGCGTTGCTTGAGATGTGTTAATTCTACCGGCAGAAGAGGTGTTTCAAAGGTTCCGTTTCGTTTAACAGCAAATCCCCCGCAGGCAACCCCCATCCATTTTCGGAAGCTTCCGGCAAAATAATCACAGAGAGGATCGATACCGTCAGCTGAAAGCATGGAATGAGTTACATCTTCAAAAATAACAACTCCTTTTTCTTTGCAGGCTTTAACAAAGCTGTGATCATAGTTGCAGAAGCCATAGTAACCGCAAAGAGATAAAACACTGATTTCATCGATAACCGCTGTGTCAAAAATGCTGTGCAAATTCTGGTCCAGCTCATAAAATTTCAGCTGATATCCGGCTTTCTTAAAAGGAGCAAGGACCGTTCCACAGGTATACATAGGCACATACGCGACTTTACGCGTATCGTACCGTGCAATATCCTGTAAACAATAATAGATACCGCATCGTCCGGACATGGTAAATGCCAGATCATCACCAGGTGAGCAGATACGCGAAAAGTATCCGTTTTCGATAGGTGTGTTGGGTTCGTAGTGGAACATACCACCAATTTTTCGCATGTTTCATTTCCTCCTTACCAGTAGAAAAAGGTTACACGGATGTTTTTGTCCGTTAGCTAAAAACTCATTATAATTATAATAGATTGTTAATAAAAACGAAAGCTTTATTTTGTGTAATAATAAATCCCCTATTACACAAAAGGAACACAATAATATCATTAATAATTATTGTTTTATAATATGATTGCCAAAGCATAAAAGAGTGTGTTAGACAGTCATGAAAGCTTCTGAAAATGCTGTCAAAATAAAAAATAATACAAAAAATTAACGAAATAATGGATATCTTTTTTTGTTGTTAAGAGAAAGCTAAAATTATTGACAATCCTATTGGCATAGACTATACTTATTTTAGCAAGAATGGTACGAAACTTTTAAATTGTCAGATAAAAATTCAATGCTAAAGAGGCACAGGAGGTTATTAACAGTTAAATTTTAAGTCAAACGTCCGTGAGACTTGGTGCGTGATTCTGCTCAGCGTAAGCTGACATATTCTTTACAGAATCACTGTACATCCTCGCGGAGCGTTTATCTCAGTCGGAGACTAACTCCCACTGAGACTAATTTGTTATTACTCGCCACCTGAAGAGGTGAGAGTCTTCTCGACTGAGATAAATCATATAGATAGATGTTGAGTTTTATAGGATATAGGGTAGAGTACTATTAAAAGGAGTTAATACTCTGAGTAAATATTATTCTATACATAAATTTTCAAAAATTATAGGCGTATCTGTTCAGACATTACGAAATTGGGATGTCAATGGAAAGATATCAATAAAAATGTTGAAGGATTCATTATGGACGCAAATGGTTACTACAGCTTGGATAAGGTTAAGGTTGCACAGTAATTAACGGCAACACAGTAATTGATGAATGTCGGGCTGTCTGGTTTTCGGATCGTCCGATTTTTCAGCAGATAATAATTATTATGTGAAAGGAAAGAAACTATGAGACTTGAAAATTTGACTTGGCCGAAAGCACAGGAATATTTTGAAAAAAATGATATGGTACTTATATCTATCGGCAGTATTGAGTGTCACGGTCGTCACATGCCGCTTGGAACCGATACACTGATTCCAAATCATTTGTTGGAGAAAATCGAGAAGAAGAGTGATGTTTTGATTGCTCCGACCATTCCATATGGTTCCAGCCCAGGTTTAGCTCCGTATCCTGGTTCAATTGATATTGACAGCGAGGTACTCTATCAGTTTTGCCGTCAGGTTTTCCTGAGTCTGTATCGTCACGGCGCAAGAAAATTCGTTTTTCTGAACGGACATGGCGGTAACATCAAGATGATTCAGCGCCTTGGCATGGAATTCGAGGATAAAGGCTGCCTGGTTGCTATGCTTAACTGGTGGCTGATGGCATGGGATATGAACCCAGCATGGAAAGGCGGTCACGGCGGCGGTGAGGAAACAGCTGCGATTCTTGGAATTGATCCGTCTTTAGTTGACAAGAGTGAGATAGGTGGTGAACTCCAGTTTAAGCACCTGTCTGATAATCTGAAGACAACTGGTTTCCGTTCTGTTGAGTATAAGGGAGTTACCGTTGAGATTCCCCGCAAAACTCCGCATGTTACAGACAACGGATGGATTGGACCGGATCATCCGAGTACCGCTACAGAAGAGTGGGGCAAGGAAATGCTCGAGACCACAGCAAACTATATTGTTGATTTCATGGAAGAGTTCAAGAAAGTTAAACTTTCATAAAGCAATGCCAGAGTGGATAAGAACGTGACGCTGAAAATGATTGCAGCAATTTTAAATGCAAATGGCACATAGTAAAATGTGATACGAAAAGACCGCCGGCCCAGATTTCTCTGGTAACCGGCGGTCTTCCCTATGAGCAAAACAATTAAATGTAAAAGAGCAATGCATCGTATGTCGGATACGGGAGATAATCCTCCGGGATCAGGACTTCCGCATCGTTGACAGCCAGACGGATCGTTTCCATCTCGGCAAGGATCGTGTCATGGTAGTAAGTACCGGCCTTTAAGTAGTCATCCATGCCTTCCGCAGTACCGATCATATCCTTTAAGATATCAAGCTCATCAGAGATCGTATCTGCGAGTCCGGAGAGCTTTGTGATCAGCTTTTCTTCCGCCTTTGTTGTAATGCCAGGAACAAGCTCTTTCTTGGTGCTGCCTGTGCATGCGAGATCGTTTACATAGGAGAACAGAGACGGAAGGAAGTCTTTCTGTACCATTTCCTCCATAGTCTTAGCCTCGATATGGATCGTTTTTGCGTAATCCTCAAGAAGGATCTCGTAGCGGGAGAAGAGTTCTTCTTTTGTCAGTACATGATGCTTTGTGAAAAGCTCGATGTTCTTTTCGGCAATTAAATGCGGAAGAGCTTCCGGTGTCGATTTCAGGTTCGGGAGTCCGCGTTTCTTGGCTTCCGCTAACCACTCATCGGTATAGCCGTTGCCGTTGAAAATGATCCTTGCATGGTCTGTGAAGGTATCCTTTAAAAGCTTGTGGATCGCCAAATCAAGCTTTGAGCCGGTAAGCCCTTCTAAGACCTTGCAGAAGCCTGCGAGAGACTCTGCAACTGCTGTATTTAAGATCACGTTCGGACCTGACAGGGAGAGAGAGGAGCCCGGCATACGGAACTCAAACTTATTTCCTGTGAAGGCGAACGGTGATGTACGGTTACGATCTGTGTTATCTTTTGTGAAGTGTGGGAGTACCTTCGGGCCGATGGACATCTGAACGGCACCCTTTCCTTCAAAATATGTTTCGGATTTAATGGAATCGACAACAGCCTCCAGCTCTTCACCTAAGAACATGGAAACGACTGCAGGCGGTGCCTCGTTTGCGCCGAGACGGTGATCGTTTCCGGCTGTTGCAACAGAGATTCTTAAAAGATCCGCATAATCATCAACAGCTTCCACAACGGCTGCTAAGAACAGTAAGAACTGTGTGTTTTCTGCCGGTGTCTTTCCCGGATTCAGAAGGTTTTCGCCGGTATCCGTGGAGAGTGCCCAGTTGTTGTGTTTTCCGCTTCCGTTGATGCCCTCGAACGGTTTCTCATGGAGCAGGCACGCAAGGCCATGGCGGTCAGCAACCTTCTTCATCAATTCCATCACAAGCTGGTTGTGGTCAACAGCAACATTGACGCTTTCAAAGACAGGAGCAAGCTCATGCTGTGCAGGAGCAACCTCGTTGTGTTCTGTCTTTGCCGGGATTCCAAGCTTCCAGAGTTCTTCGTTTAATTCTTCCATGAAGGCTTCCACTCTCGGCTTGATGGAACCAAAGTAGTGGTCATCCATTTCCTGTCCCTTCGGAGCCGGAGCGCCGAATAAGGTACGTCTGCAGAAGATCAGGTCTTTTCTTAAACGGTAGCACTCTTTGTCTACCAGGAAATATTCCTGCTCAGCGCCTACCGTAGTGTTGACGCGTTTGACATCTGTTTTTCCTAAAATGTGGAGTAAGTGGGTAGCTTCTTTGCTGACAGCTTCCATGGAGCGGAGCAGCGGAGTCTTTTTATCGAGTGCCTCGCCGCTGTAAGAACAAAAGGCAGTTGGGATACAGAGCGTATGTCCCTTGATGAATGCGAAAGAGGTAGGATCCCATGCGGTATAGCCGCGGGCTTCGAAGGTAGCGCGTAAACCGCCTGACGGGAAGCTGGACGCGTCCGGCTCACCTTTTACGAGTTCTTTTCCGGAAAATTCCATGATTGCTTCGCCGACACCGGTCGGAGAGAGAAAACTGTCATGCTTCTCAGCGGTGATGCCTGTCATCGGCTGGAACCAGTGGGTGAAATGGGTAGCGCCATGCTCCAGAGCCCATTCTTTCATGGCAACAGCTACAGAGTTTGCGACATCCAGTTCCAGATGGGAACCGCTGTTGATGGTCTTTGCAAGTGCTTTGTAGATATCCTTCGGGAGACGTGCTTTCATTTCGGAGTCGTTGAATACAAGACTTCCATACAGTTCAGGAATTCTTTTGCTCATAGATGTTTCTCCTTTCAACTCCGCTGGGGAACTTCTTTGCTCCCATATGCGGGAAATTATACTTGATTTGCTGCCTGTTCCGGGGTGGGGAACAGACAGTAGTCACTTTACGGATCGATATTTAAGTATAGGGGGTTATGGGGAAGATCCGTAAAATGCGAGAAGGGCACCGGGGTGTATGTTTCATGCACCCAAGCGCCCTTGCTCTTATGGTGGTATAATATACTCGTTTTTCAGGATTTGTCAACACATTTTTTTGAATCTTTTTTTGATCACAGACAGCGTTCCTATTATTAAACATTTTTCTGTTTCGGATGGTCTTACAGTTGTTCTGCCGTTTCAAGGAGTCAAAACAGTTTTAAACAATTCTATGTCAGGACATAAGAATCGTCTTTTCAGGCTGCGGATCCCGTATGGAAGGAATTGGATGAAAAAACTTTAACAAACTGCGAAAAAACTACTTTACAAATTTGAAAAAATGGAATATAGTAGTTCCATATTTTTTTAGCGCAGTCAATACCTATGAGCAATTTATCCTGCGTAAAAATAAGTTTCATAGTGATGGAATGAATTAGACAAAGGTGTCAGAGTCTTAGTACTTCTGTCACCTTTTTTTACTTGAAAGCGTTGTCAAGCGGTTAGACATTCTGCGTGCCTGCACGCAGTGAAGAATAGGCATTTGACGGCCAAGCCGGTATGGTAAGTAGGGCGATAGCCCGGATTACGAATGCTGGCGGTAGCTGCGGGAGTGCCGAAGCCACGGAGCAGCTGGCTTTCAGCATTATATGAAACTACAGTTTCCCCACATTAACAGTAATATAAATTTGGAGGTAAGGTATGGCAGTTAAATACGTATTCGTCACGGGAGGCGTTGTCTCCGGACTCGGCAAAGGTATTACCGCCGCATCCCTTGGACGTCTCTTAAAGGCAAGAGGTTATCAGGTAACGATGCAGAAGTTCGATCCTTATATCAATATTGATCCGGGTACCATGAATCCGATCCAGCATGGAGAAGTGTTCGTCACAGACGATGGAACAGAGACCGACCTGGACCTTGGACATTACGAACGCTTCATTGATGAGAGCCTTGATAAGAACTCCAACGTAACCACCGGAAAGATCTACTGGACCGTTCTTCAAAAAGAGCGTCACGGAGACTTCGGCGGAGGTACCGTACAGGTGATCCCACACATCACAAACGAGATCAAAGCAAGATTTTACCGCGCGAAATCCCCGGATGAGGACCGCATCGCGATCATTGAGGTCGGCGGTACCGTCGGCGATATCGAGAGCCAGCCGTTCTTAGAGGCGATCCGTCAGTTCCGCCACGAGATCGGATACCAGAACTCAGTTCTGATCCATGTAACGCTTGTTCCATATTTAAAGGCATCCGGCGAATTAAAGACAAAACCGACCCAGCAGAGTGTTAAAGCCCTTCAGGGAATGGGAATCTTCCCGGATGTGATCGTATGCCGTACTGAGGTTCCGCTTGAGGATGGCATTGAGAGCAAGATCGCATTATTCTGCAACGTCCCGGAGGATCATGTGCTCCAGAACCTGGATGTTGAATATTTATACGAAGCTCCACTTGCAATGGAAAAAGAGCGCCTGGCCCAGGTCGTATGTGAGTGCCTGAACATTCCGTGCCCGGAGCCGCAGCTCGGCGATTGGAAACAGATGGTGGACGCGTTAAAGAATCCGACGAGCGAAGTGACCATCGCCCTGGTAGGAAAATATATCCAGCTTCATGACGCATACCTCAGCGTTATGGAGGCATTAAAGCACGGAGGCATCGCAAACCGCACAAAGGTATCCATCAAGTGGGTGGATTCCGAGTTCTTAACTCCGGAGATCCTCGATGACACCTTTGCCGGTGTGGACGGAATCATTATTCCGGGCGGTTTTGGTTCCAGAGGAACCGAGGGAATGATCCTGGCAGCCAACTATGCGAGAGAGAACAAGATCCCATTCCTCGGAATCTGCCTCGGCATGCAGATGGCCATGGTCGCATTTGCGAGAAATGTTCTGGGATATGAGGATGCAAACAGCTCCGAACTGAATCCGGATACAACACATCCGGTGGTTGATCTGATGCCGGATCAGAACGGCATTGAGAACCTTGGCGGAACCTTACGTCTTGGTTCCTATCCGTGTGTTCTCGACAAAAAGTCCAAGGCATATGCCCTTTATGGAACAGAATTGATCAATGAGCGTCACAGACACCGCTTTGAGATCAACAACCATTACCGCGATGATTTTACATCCCATGGCATGATGATCTCCGGTCAGTCCCCGGACGGTCATATCGTTGAGATGATCGAGCTCCCGGATCACCCGTTTTATGTGGGAATTCAGGCTCATCCAGAATTAAAATCAAGACCGAACCATGCACATCCGCTTTTCGCAGGCTTTGTTGAAAGTGCGGAGGAGCAGGGCGTACTCAGACGTGCAAAGAAGCTTCTCATGAAGAGAAATCATCTTTCCGAGCCGGAAGCGCACCGCTATCTCCAGAAGACCAGCATGGACACAGGAAGAACCATGACGGAGAGCGCCCATATGGTCACCATGCTGATCCATGAAGATTAATGTTTATCCCCGCCGTGTGCGGAGAGCCAAGCTGGACCTGCAAGTCGGTAATCATCCGGCACTTTACCTGGTTATTGCGAAAAAAATTGTTACAGTTCAGTCATTATATCTTCTTGTTTTCATATTCATGAAAACAAGAAGCTTGGTGGTTCCACCATATGCTGATTTGGATGAAAAAGTGCTTATGCAAGCAAGCTTGCAACACACTTTCTCATTCAAACCAGCGCATGGCTGAACTGTAACAAAAAGTTAAAGTATTTGCCGGATTTTTACTGCAGTTTTTGCATATGTGTGGTATATTTACATATAAAAGTGTTGCAAAGCGACTAACCGGATAGCGTGCCTGCACGCAGAGCCGGCTAGGCATTTGGCAACCAGACCCCACATGCATTTACAGAAAGAGAGGATTTGAGACATGTTTAAAGTCAATGAAAATTTTGCCAAGCTGCCGGGCAGCTATCTCTTCGCAAATATCGCAAAGAGAGTATCCGCATTCCAGGCAGAGCACCCGGAAAAGGAGATCATCCGTCTTGGAATCGGTGATGTGACACAGCCGATCGCACCGGCGATCATTGAGGCGATGCACAAAGCTGTCGATGAGATGGGACATGCCGAGACTTTCCACGGCTACGCTCCGGAGCAGGGCTATGACTTTTTGAGAAATATTATTGCAAAAGAGGATTTCCAGGAGAAAGGCTGCGACATCTCTGCTGACGAGATCTTCATATCCGACGGTGCAAAGTGCGACTGCGGAAATATCCAGGAATTATTCTCTTTAGACAGCGTTATCGCTGTATGCGACCCGGTATACCCGGTATACGTGGATTCCAATGTTATGGCAGGCCGCAGCGGTCTTTACAACGGTGAGACAGGTCGTTTCGACAAGATCGTATATATGCCGTGTACTGCTGACAACGGATTTCTTCCGGAGTTTCCGAAGGAGCATGTAGACTTGATCTATCTCTGCTTCCCGAATAACCCGACCGGTGAGGCGATCAAGAAGGCAGATCTCCAGGCATGGGTGGATTTCGCGAACAAGAACGGCGCTGTCATCATCTATGACGCTGCTTACGAGGCATATATCACAGAGGCAGGCATCCCGCACTCCATCTATGAATGTGAGGGCGCTAAGACATGTGCGATCGAACTGCGCAGCTTCTCCAAGAAAGCAGGCTTTACCGGCATGCGTCTCGGATTTGCTGTAATTCCAAAGGACTTAAAGAGCGGTGATGTAAGCTTAAACGCTATGTGGATGCGCCGTCAGGGTTCCAAGTACAACGGAACTCCGTATATCATCCAACGCGCAGGTGAGGCTGTGTACTCTCCGGAAGGAAAGGCGCAGGTCGCTGAGCAGATCGCGCGCTACATGAAGAACGCGAAGACGATCTACACAGGCTTGAAGGACGCAGGCTTTACCGTATACGGCGGTGTAAACTCCCCGTATATCTGGTTAAAGACTCCGAACGACATGAAGTCCTGGGATTTCTTTGATTATCTGTTAAACAATGCCGGTATCGTGGGCACTCCTGGTGCAGGCTTTGGTCCGTCCGGAGAGGGATATTTCCGGATCACTGCATTCGGAACTTACGAAAATTCTTTAAAAGCACTTGACAGAATCAAAAATCTCTGATAAAACATAAAACATCAAAAAGATATCAAACAAAGGCGTTGAAGGAAACTCCCTTTCGAAAGACTTTACAGAGAACCGTGTGACAGCTGAGAGCATGGAAGAAACGAGAAAGGCGGGAACGCTCCGGAGCCGGCTGCTCGAAGATCGGATACGATGGTAGGACAGCACGCAAGCTGCACGTTACGCGGCCGAGTCGTTAGGATGATGGTCCGACAGCGAAAGCGGCGACTCATGAGTGGCATGGAAATGCAATGCGGGTGGTACCGCGGGTGATATAGATCCCGTCCCGGAGAACTTTTAAAAGCAAAAGTCTCCGGGGCGGGATTTTTGTTGTTCAAGCTAAAAGGCCTCAAATTTTACCCCACAAATTTAGGAGGAACAGATTATGGAGTTTGTAACAGGATTAGAAGACAGAAAAGTAAAAACTCTTGAAGAATTGGAAAGAGAAGAGTCCGTTGGTACCGAAGTTACTGTTGAAGGCATGGTACACAGCATCCGTGATATGGGAGAAATCTCCTTTGTGATCTTAAGAAGCCGCGATGGTCTCTTACAGACCGTGATCCAGGCAGGATCCGAAAAGGAAGTCCTCTCCGAGATCCGTGAAGGTCAGGCAGTCCGCGTGACTGGAACTGTTTTCAAGGAAGAGCGCGCACCCCACGGAATGGAGATCCATCTTGCCGATGCAAGGATCCTTTCAAAACCGGAAGAGCCGATGCCAATTGCCATCGACAAGTGGAAACTTCCCACATCCCTGGAGGCAAACTTAAACCGCCGCGCCATCGCATTGAGAAACGTCCGCGAGCGAGCGAAATTCCGCATCCAGGAAGGTATCTGCCGCGGCTTCCGCGAGTTTATGACAAGCCAGGGATTTACCGAGATCCATACCCCGAAGATCGGCGCGAAATCCGCAGAGGGCGGTGCAAACCTCTTTAAGCTCCAGTACTTCCACAGACCGGCAGTTCTGGCGCAGAGCCCGCAGTTCTACAAACAGATGATGGTCGGCGTGTTCGACAGAGTCTTTGAGACCGGTCCGGTGTTCCGTGCAGAGAAGCACAACACAAAGAGACATTTAAACGAGTACACAAGCCTTGATTTTGAGATGGGATTCATCGACAGCTTCATGGATATCTGCAAGATGGAGACAGCGATGCTGCAGTACGTGGTAGAACTTCTGAAGAAAGACTACGCGAAGGAGGTCACCCTGTTAAAGATCGAACTTCCGAACGTGGAAAAAATCCCATTCGTCCGCTTCGATGAAGCGAAACGGCTGATCGCTGAAAAGTATGACAGACAGATCAGAAGCCCACATGACTTAGAGCCGGAGGAAGAGGCGCTGATCGGCGAGTACTTCAAATCTGAGTACGGAGCAGATTTTGTTTTCGTTACCCACTATCCGTCAAAGAAACGTCCGTTCTATGCGATGGACGATCCGGAGAACAAGGAATTCACCTTAAGCTTTGACCTTTTATTCCGCGGTCTTGAGATCACCACAGGCGGCCAGCGGATCCATGATTACGAGACGCTCTTAAAGAAGATCGCGGAAAAAGGCATGGACATCGAGGGGATGGAAGATTATCTTGACTGCTTCAAATACGGAATGCCGCCCCACGGTGGTCTCGGAATCGGCCTTGAGCGCCTGACCATGAAGATGATCGGAGAGGACAACGTCCGTGAGGCATGCCTGTTCCCGAGAGATATGACAAGATTAAAACCGTGATGGTATAGAGAAAGGATTTGAGATTATGGCAGAGATGATCACCGATAAGACGATGGATGAGATTGAGATCCTGGCAAAACTTCACCTGACAGAAGACGAGAAAGAAAAATCAAGACAGGATCTTCAGCAGATGCTCGATTATGTTGATATGCTGAATCAATTAGATACCTCCGATGTGGAACCGTTGACCCACATCTTCCCGATCAAGAACGTGTTCCGCGAGGACGTTGTTCTTGAGAGTACCCCGAAGGAAGAATTGTTAAAGAATGCGCCGAAGGAAAAGGACGGACAGTTCCTTGTTCCAAAAACCATCGGTTAGGAGGAGACGGATATGAAAATACTGGAACTTTCCGCCACAGAGCTGGCAAAGAAGATAAAAGCAGGCGAGATCACCTCAGAGGAAGCCGCAAAGGCGTCCCTGGCGCAGATCGCGAAGGAAGATCAGAAGATCCGCGCGTACCTCACCGTGGATGAGGAGAAGGTCTTAGCACGGGCAAAGGAAGTGGACAATGGAATCCGTTCCGGAAAATACACAGGCCCGTTGGCAGGTGTCCCGATCGCAGTGAAAGATAATATCTGTACAAAAGACATGAGGACCACATGTGCTTCAAAGATCCTTGAAAACTTTGTCCCGTTCTATGATGCGACGGCGGTCACAAGGATCACAGATGCCGGCATGGTGATTCTCGGAAAGACAAACATGGATGAGTTCGCCATGGGAAGTACCACCGAGACTTCCGCATTTGCGGTTACAAAGAACCCGTGGGATACGGAACATGTTCCGGGCGGTTCCTCCGGCGGTTCCTGCGCGGCGGTCGCAGCCGGTGAATGCTTCGCGGCTCTCGGCTCTGATACCGGCGGATCCATCCGCCAGCCGAGCTCCTACTGCGGCGTTACCGGAATCAAACCGACATACGGAACGGTTTCCCGTTTTGGCCTTGTGGCTTACGCGTCTTCCCTGGACCAGATCGGACCGATCGGCAAGAATGCAGCCGACTGTGCGGCCCTTCTTGAGACCATCACAAGCCATGACGAGAAAGACAGCACCTCCATGGAGAGAACGGACACGGATTTCACTTCCGCCATCGGAAAAGATATCCGCGGCATGAAGATCGGTATCCCGAAGGAGTATCTGTCGGACGGACTTGACGATGATGTGAGAGCAGCCATCGAGCAGTGTGCAGCCTACTTAAAGGAGTGCGGGGCAGATGTAGAATACTTTGACCTCGGTCTTATGGAGTACACGATCCCGGCATATTACGTGATCGCGGCTGCGGAGGCAAGCTCTAACTTAGAGCGTTTCGACGGTGTCAAATACGGCTACCGCGCGAAAGAGTACGAAGGTCTCCACGACATGTACAAGCGTTCCAGATCCGAGGGATTCGGGCCGGAGGTCAAGAGAAGAATTATGCTGGGTTCCTTCGTTTTAAGCTCCGGATATTATGACGCATATTACCTGAAAGCGTTAAAGGTACGTGCCCTGATCAAGAAAGCCTTTGACGAGGCATTTGCAAAGTACGACATCATTCTCGGACCGGCAGCCCCGACGGCAGCTCCAAAGATCGGAACTTCTTTAAGCGATCCGATGAAGATGTATTTAAGCGATATTTATACGGTTGCCGTAAACCTTGCAGGTCTTCCGGGACTCACAGTCCCGTGCAGCATAAACGAAAAGGGACTACCGATCGGTGTCCAGCTTCTCGGTGACTGCTTCAGAGAAAAGACCCTGTTTGCCGCAGCATCCGCCATCGAGAATGTCCGCGGTGGATGGACACTTCCGTTTGCCAGAAAGGAGACCTTATCATGAAACAGTATGAAACCGTCATCGGTCTTGAGGTCCATGTGGAGTTAGCCACAAAGACGAAAATTTTCTGCGGATGCAAAACAGATTTCGGCGCAGCGCCGAACACCCATGTCTGCCCGATCTGTACGGGTATGCCGGGATCTCTTCCTATATTAAATAAGCAGGTCGTGGAGTTCGCACTTCGCGCGGGCCTTGCTTTAAACTGCCAGATCAACCAGTTCTGCAAGTTTGACCGTAAGAACTACTTCTACCCGGATAACCCACAGAACTACCAGATCTCCCAGTTATATCTGCCGATCTGCCACGACGGTTATGTGGAGCTTGAGACGGCAGCTGGAACAAAGCGCATCGGCATCCATGAGATTCATATGGAGGAGGATGCGGGAAAGCTGGTTCATGACGAGTGGACCGACAGTTCCCTGGTCGATTACAACCGAAGCGGCGTTCCACTGATTGAGATCGTATCCGAACCGGATATGAGAAGCGCCGATGAGGTCATCCAGTACTTAGAGCATCTTCAGTCCACCATGCAGTACCTCGGCGTTTCCGACTGCCGTCTCCAGGAAGGTTCCATGCGTGCCGACGTAAACCTTTCTGTCCGCGAGGTGGGAAGCCCGGTATTTGGGACGAGAACTGAGATGAAGAACTTAAACTCCTTCAAGGCCATTGCCCACGCCATCGAGGGAGAAAGAGAGCGCCAGATAGAGCTTCTTGAGGAGGGTCGTGCTGTTGCCCAGGAGACACGCCGCTGGGATGACAACAAGGAATCTTCCCATGCGATGCGTTCCAAGGAAGACGCGAAGGACTACCGTTACTTCCCGGACCCGGATCTTCCGCCGATCGATATCTCCGACGCGTGGATCGCTTCCATCCGTGCGGCTCAGCCGGAGTTAAAGAAAGCAAAATCCAGGAGATACCAGACTGAATACGGGCTGAGTGCTTATGATGCAGATATCCTCACAGGAGATAAGGCGTTAGCTGAACTCTTCGAGAACACCATCAAGGCAGGGGCAGCACCGAAGAAGGCGGCGAACTGGCTGACCGGAGAGACCCTTCGTCTTTTAAAAGAGAAGGAATCAGAGGCATCGAAGATCACCTTCACAGCAGAGCATCTGGCATCCCTTATCGCACTCCTTGAGAAGAGCGTCATCAACAACCAGACTGCAAAGGATGTGTTTGCCGTCATGTTTGAGTCCGATGTGGATCCGGCAGCTTATGTTGAGGAACATGGACTAAAGATCGAGAGCGATTCCGGACTTCTGGAGGAGACCGTGAAGAAGATCCTGGACGCAAACCCGAAAGCTGTGGGCGAGTTAAAAGAAGGAAAAGACAAAGTCATCGGATTCCTCTTGGGACAGGTCATGAAGGAGATGAAAGGAAAAGCAAACCCGTCACAGGTGAGCGGGATGATCCATAAACTTGTGCAGGAATAAAATGCGAAGAAGCCGTTAAACGGATCTGCATGCCTCGTAAGGAACCTGGTAAGGACAGGTCTGATAAGTGGTAAGGGCATATGAATTAGAAAAAGTCATGATAATAGGATCTGAATCTTAGACCGATCATCATGGCTTTTTTATCTCTTTCTTCTTTATATAAGGTATTTTTTTCCAAAAACCTGTCATTCCCTGTTCATGAAAACTGCATGAAAAAGGTATTGATTTTATGAAAGGTATTTAGTATATTAATTACTATAAAAGTCCCGGAGAGCGGCAGTGCGTTTTTACGCCGTTCGATGGGATGCTCCGTGCTATGGAAATATTTATCAACGCTTTTCTGAGCGCGGACAGGAATTGGAGAGAAAAACATGATAAAAATTGCTGTAGACGCCATGGGCGGGGACAACGCCCCTGGAGAGATCGTAAAAGGTGCTGTCGATGCGGTCACAGAACGAAAAGACATTACCGTCTGTTTAACTGGACAGAAAGATGTCATCGAGAAAGAGCTCTCAAAATATACCTATAAAATAGAGCAGATTGAGATCGTTGATGCCCCGGAAGTGATCGAGACGGGAGAACCGCCGGTCAATGCGATCCGTAAGAAAAAGAATTCTTCCCTTGTGGTCGGTCTGAACCTCGTAAAAAACGGGGAAGCGGACGGCTTTGTATCTGCCGGAAGCTCCGGAGCTGTTCTCGTTGGCGGACAGGTCATCGTCGGACGTGTCAAAGGTGTGGAACGCCCGCCGTTAGCACCGCTTATTCCTACGGAAAAGGGAGTCTCTCTTCTGATCGATTGCGGCGCAAACGTTGACGCGAGACCGTCTCACCTGGTACAGTTTGCCCAGATGGGTTCCCTCTATATGAAATATGTGATGGGAATCGAGAATCCGCGTGTGGCGATCGTCAATATCGGTGTGGAAGAGGAAAAGGGAAATACCCTTGTGAAAGAGACATTCCCGCTCTTAAAAGAGTGTAAAAATATAAACTTCATCGGAAGTATCGAAGCTCGTGAGATCCCCCACGGCGGCGCGGATGTGATCGTCTGCGAGGCATTTGTGGGCAACGTGATCTTAAAGCTCTACGAGGGTGTGGGCGCGACGATGATGACGATGGTGAAGAAGGGCCTGATGAGCAATCTCAGAAGCAAGATCGGTGCGCTTCTCATTAAACCGGCTTTAAAATCTACGTTAAAGAGCTTCGACGCGAGCCAGTACGGCGGCGCACCGCTCTTAGGCTTAAAGGGACTCGTCGTGAAAACCCACGGAAGTTCAAAGGCGAAAGAGGTCAAGAACTCGATCATCCAGTGTATCTCCTTTAAGGAGAATGAGATTTCTGATAAAATAAAAGGGTGTCTTGCCCCGGAAGAGACAGAAGCATAACCGTTTGGTCGGGCGTTATGTGCGCTGCGGACTGAACCGTTACACATTATAAAACTAAATCTAAATTATTAAGTAAAATAGGAGAGGATGGAAATTATGGAGTTTGAAAAATTACAGCAGATCATCGCAGAGGTTCTCAATATCGATCCGGAGGAGATCACAATGAACACTACATTCGTTGATGATCTCGGCGCAGATTCCCTGGATGTATTCCAGATCATTATGGGTATCGAGGAAGAGTTCGACATTGAGATCCCGACTGAGGAAGCTGAGAAGATCGCAAGTGTCGGCGATGCTGTTGAGGCAATCAAAAACGCATTAAATTAATCGCAGGAAAAGGTGTCTCTTCACAGGGACACCTTCTTTTAAAGAAAGGCTAATCATGAAAGAAAAACTTGAAAAACTTCAGGAAATGATCGGTTACCAGTTCAAGGATCCAGGACTTCTGACTCACGCCCTGACTCACAGTTCCTACGCAAACGAAAAGCATTGGGATAAGACACGCTGCAATGAACGTCTGGAATTCCTTGGTGATGCCGTGCTCGAGGTGATTTCCAGCGACTTCCTGTTCCACACATACGAGTCTATGCCGGAGGGCGAGATGACGAAACTCCGTGCCAGCCTTGTCTGCGAGCCGACGTTGGCTTACTGTGCGGATGTGATACCGCTTGGCGACTATCTGCTTCTCGGAAAAGGCGAGGATCTGACCGGCGGAAGGAAGCGGCCGTCTGTTGTCTCTGACGCGATGGAGGCGGTCATCGGCGCAATTTATCTGGATGGTGGTCTTGCTAATGCAAAAGAGTTCATCCATCGTTTTATTCTGAATGATATTGAACATAAACAGCTCTTTTACGATAGCAAAACTATCCTGCAGGAAATGGTTCAGGCAAAGTACAAAGAAACGCTTGTCTATGAACTTCTCAAGGAAGAGGGGCCGGACCACAACAAGTCCTTTGAGGTCTGCGTAAAAATCGGGGACGAGGAGATCGGAAGAGGTCTCGGACGTACGAAGAAAGCGGCGGAACAGGTTGCCGCCTACCACGGAATCTGTAAGATCCAGTAAGACACAGATCACGTATTTTAAGAAATAGGAAAATTAACGCATGTATTTAAAGAGTATCGAAGTACAGGGATTCAAATCCTTTGCTAATAAGATCATATTTGAATTCCACAACGGAATTACCGGCATCGTTGGCCCGAACGGAAGCGGAAAAAGCAATGTTGCCGATGCAGTCCGCTGGGTGCTCGGTGAACAGAAGGTAAAACAGCTCAGAAGTTCCTCCATGCAGGATGTGATCTTCTCCGGTACGGAGATGAGAAAACCCCAGGGATTTGCCTATGTGGCTATTACACTGGATAACTCTGACCACCAGCTTGCCATCGATTACGACGAGGTCACAGTTTCCAGGCGGATCTACCGCTCAGGTGAGAGTGAATATCTCTTAAACGGCAGTGCCTGCCGCTTAAAGGATATCAACGAGCTTTTCTATGATACCGGTATTGGTAAAGAAGGCTATTCCATCATCGGACAGGGTCAGATCGATAAGATCTTGAGTGGACGTCCTGAGGACCGCCGGGAACTCTTCGATGAGGCGGCAGGAATCGTAAAATTCAAGAGAAGAAAGGCCATCGCCCAGAAGAAACTTGAGGATGAGAAGCAGAATCTCGTCCGTGTTTCTGATATTTTAAGCGAACTGGAAAAACAGGTGGGACCTCTCGCAAAGCAGGCTGAGACGGCGAAAGAGTATTTAAGGCTCCGGGAAGAGTTGAAACGTTTCGATGTAAATCTCTTCCTCGCTGATTTAAAAGCCATCGAGGACCAGAAACTGGAACTCACAAGAAAAGAGCACACGGTAACAGGCGATATGGAGGAATCCAAAGCCGCTGCCGAAGCCTTAAAAGAGGAATATGACCGGATCTCCGAGGCGGTCCGCGTGTTGGACGAAAAGATCTCCGAAAAGCAGAACGCCGCGAATGAAGCGAAGATGTCCGCGGGGAACTTGGAAGGCCAGATCAATGTCTTAAGGGAGCAGATCCATGCCGAGGAGTTGAACGCGGAGCACATTAAAAACAGGACTGCTGCCATCGACGAGGAATTATCCGCGAAAAATAAAGAGCAGGAAGCTCTCAAAGAGGAGCGGGAGGCTCTCGGAAATAAGATCCAGGTAGTCATGGAACATCTCTCCGATGCGGAAGGTGCCTTAAAGATTTCCAGCACCCACGCCGACAGCCTTGAACAGTCCATCGAGCATTTAAAGGGTGCACTGATCGCGGCCTTGAATGAAAAATCAGAGTTATCCGTAAAGAAACAGCGCTATGATACGATGCTGGAGCAGGTACAGGTCCGCAGATCCGAAGTCGCACAAAAGCTCTTAAAGGTCAAGAGCGACGAGGAAAACTGGGATAACCAGATTGCGGAGCAGAACGAGCGCCTGACAGCCATCGACGCCGAGATTGAAAAACTTCTTTCCCAGGCAGAATCCCTGGAAGAGGATGTAAAGGCGGCAAACGAAGAGATCCGCCGCTTAAACAGAAACCTAAGCCACACGGAACAGGATTACCACACGGCTCACACAAAGCTGGAATCCTTAAGGAACCTGGCGGAGCGCTATGACGGCTACGGAAACAGCATCAAGCGTGTCATGGAGGTCCGTGACCGGGTAAAAGGCATCCACGGCGTTGTGGCGGACCTCATTGATGTTCCGAAGGAATATGAGATCGCTATCGAGACTGCTCTCGGCGGATCGATCCAGAACATCGTCACGGACTCCGAACAGACCGCGAAGGTACTGATCGAACACCTGAAAAAGAACCGGTTCGGACGTGCCACATTTCTTCCATTATCTGCAATCTCGGCGGGAAATGGATTTAATACACCGGGTGCCCTAAAAGAACCTGGTGCCATCGGAATCGCCGCGGATCTCGTCCATGTGCGGCCGGAATACCAGACCCTGGCGAGATACCTTCTCGGCCGCGTCCTCGTGGTGGATCACATTGACAACGCCATCGCCATTGCGAGAAAATACCGCCACTCCATCCGTATTGTAACGCCGGAAGGAGATCTCTTAAATCCAGGCGGATCCATGAGCGGCGGTGCCTTTAAAAACTCCAGCAACCTTCTCGGAAGAAAGCGGGAGATGGAGGAATTAGAAGAAGCCTGTAAGAAAGCCCTGACCACCGTCGATAAGATCCAGGCGGAGACCATATTCCAGGAAGGAATCTTCCAGGAAAAGAGCGGCGAACTGGAAAATGTAAAGAGTGACCTTCAGAAGAAATATCTGGAAGAAAATACGGCAAAGATCGCGTTGAAGCAGCTGGAGGGAAAGAAAGAGGAACTCTACGAGTCCTCCGCGGATATGAACCTGGAGAACCGTCAGCTGGAAGAGCAGATCCACGAGCTGCGGGACAGTCTCGCTGCCATCGCAGGAGAGATGAAGCGTCTGGAACAGGAAAATACCGACCGGAATGAAAAGATCGAATCGGATTCCGCAGCTTTAGAGCAGGCGAAGGCGGACCGGGATAACGCATCCGCGGCGCTCTCCGAAGTCCAGTTGGAAGCCGCGAACTTAAAACAGCAGGATTCCTTCCTCGACCAGAATATCCATCGTCTTGAAGAGGAGAAGAACCGTCTTCTCACTGAAAAAATGTCCCTGCGGGACGGACACACGGACAGTAAAAACGAGGTGGAGAAGCGCCTCGCACAGATTGAAGAATTAAAGCAGAAGATTGAGAATGCCGGAAAAGACGCGGAAACCTACTATCAGGAGATGACTGCCGCTCAGGATGAAAAAGCGGCAAAGAATGAAGCCCTGAAGGGATTCTTTGAGAAGCGGGAAGCGCTCTCCGCGAGGATCTCTGACCTGGACAAAGAGCTTCTCCGCCTCCAGAACCAGAGTGATAAGCTCGCGGAACGCCAGGATGCGCAGGTGGACTATATGTGGAATGAATATGGTCTGACCTATTCGACAGCTGAGCTTTTGCGGGATGAGACTTTAAATAATGCGGCGGATATGAAACGCCAGATCGCCGAGCGGAAAAACGCGATCCGCGGTCTTGGAAATGTCAACGTCAATGCCATCGAGGATTACAAGGAGATCTCAGAGCGGTACGAGTTCATGAAGACCCAGCACGATGACCTTATTACGGCACAGGATGCCCTCTATAAGATCATCGAGGAGCTGGATATCGGGATGCGGAAGCAGTTCACAGAGAAATTCGCCATGATCCGGGCAGAGTTTGACAAGGTATTCCGGGAACTATTCGGAGGCGGACACGGAAGTCTGGAGCTCATCGAGGATGAAGATATCCTGGAGGCAGGAATCCAGATCATTTCCCAGCCGCCGGGAAAGAAGCTCCAGAACATGATGCAGATGTCCGGCGGAGAAAAGGCACTGACGGCCATCGCTCTGCTTTTCGCGATCCAGAACTTAAAACCGTCCCCGTTCTGTCTCTTAGATGAGATTGAGGCGGCCCTGGACGATTCCAATGTGGACCGCTACGCAAAATATCTGCATAAACTGACAAAACATACCCAGTTCATCGTCATCACACACCGGAGAGGCACCATGGTCGCCGCTGACCGTCTCTACGGAATCACGATGCAGGAGAAAGGCGTATCCACGCTTGTCTCCGTGAACCTGATTGAAAATGATTTAAAATAGGGAGGATTCGTATGGAAGAGAAGAAAAAAGGCTTTTTCTCGCGCCTCGTCGAAGGTCTCACAAAGACCAGAGAAAACATTGTGTCCGGAATGGATTCCATCTTTTCCGGCTTCTCCGCGATCGATGACGATTTCTATGAGGAGCTTGAGGAGACCCTGATTATGGGCGATATGGGGATCCAGACCACCATGGCGGTCATCGAGGACCTCAAGAAGAACGTAAAAGAACAGCATATCAAGGACCCGGAGCAGTGCCGGGAAGCCCTGATCGCCAGCATCCGCAGCAAGATGGACCTCGGTGAGAACGCATATGAATTCGAACACCGAAAATCCGTTGTTCTTGTCATCGGTGTCAACGGTGTCGGAAAGACCACATCCATCGGAAAGCTTGCGGACCAGTTAAAGGCAGAGGGAAAGAAAGTCGTCCTCGCCGCAGCTGATACCTTCCGGGCTGCAGCCATCGACCAGCTTGCCGAGTGGGCGAACCGCGCGGGCGTGGAGCTGATCGCCCAGAAAGAGGGATCCGATCCTGCTGCCGTGATCTACGACGCCATCTCCGCAGCAAAATCCAGAAATGCGGATGTGCTGATCTGCGATACGGCGGGAAGACTTCACAATAAGAAAAACCTCATGGAGGAGCTTAAGAAGATCAACCGCATCATCGATAAAGAATACCCGGAAGCTTACCGTGAGACTCTCGTAGTCCTCGACGGAACCACAGGACAGAACGCCCTGGTACAGGCCCGCCAGTTTATGGAAGCAGCTGATATCACCGGCATCGTCCTCACAAAGCTTGACGGAACCGCAAAGGGCGGCATCGCCGTTGCGATCCAGTCCGAGCTCGGCATCCCGGTAAAATATGTGGGAGTCGGAGAGAAGATCGATGACTTACAGAAATTCAACTCCGAGGACTTTGTGAAGGCCCTGTTCGCGAAGCAGCCGGAATAACCCGAAAAATATGCCCTGTCAGATGCCTGCGTCAGACGCGGCTGTCCACGGCATTATACAGTAAATGACAGCGTAAGCTGTAACAATAAGGAGAATACAAATGGAAATGCAGGAACTCAGCCTCGAAAAATTTGAAGAAGCTTCCGAGATCGTAAAGAAAGTGACACAGGAGACAAAGCTGATCTACAGCGAATATTTCTCTGAGCGTTACGGAAACAAGATCTATTTTAAACCGGAGAACATGCAGCGTACCGGTGCTTACAAGGTACGCGGCGCTTACTATAAGATCAGCCAGCTCACACCGGAAGAGCGCTCCCGCGGTCTGATCACAGCATCTGCCGGAAACCATGCACAGGGCGTCGCTTACGCCGCAAAGCTTGCAGGCGTTAAGGCGACAGTCGTTATGCCGGTATCCACACCGCTCATCAAGGTAAACCGCACGAAATCCTACGGTGCTGAAGTTGTCCTTTACGGAAATGTCTTCGATGAGGCATGCGCCCACGCTTATGAGCTTGCTGATGAGCACGGATATACCTTTGTTCACCCGTTCAATGACTTAGAGGTCGCTACCGGTCAGGGCAGCATCGCCATGGAGATCATCAAGGAGCTCCCGACCGTAGACTATATCCTCGTTCCGGTTGGCGGCGGCGGACTCTGCACAGGCGTTTCCACCCTGGCAAAGCTCTTAAACCCGAAGATCAAGGTCATCGCCGTTGAACCGGCAGGAGCTGCCTGCTTAAAGGCATCCTTAGAGGCAGGAGAGGTGACAACGGTATCAAAGATCAATACCATCGCCGACGGTACCGCGGTACAGACACCTGGTGACAAGCTGTTCCCGTACCTTCAGGCAAACGTGGATCATGTGATCACCGTGGACGACTCTGAACTGACACTATCCTTCCTCGATATGGCAGAGAATCACAAGATGATCGTCGAGAACTCCGGACTTTTAACTGTAGCGGCCTTAAAGCATCTTGACTTTAAGGGTAAGAAAGTCGTATCCGTATTGAGCGGTGGAAACATGGACGTTCTCACCATGGCTACCGTTGTCCAGAATGGACTGATGCAGAGAGACCGTATCTTCACCGTAAGCGTTATGCTTCCGGATAAGCCGGGTCAGCTGGCAGCTGTTTCCTCACTGATTGCAAAGGAGCAGGGCAACGTGATCAAGCTGGAGCACAACGTATTTGCCAACGTAAACCGTACCGCAGGCGTAGAGCTCACGATCACTCTCGAGTCCTTCGGAACCGAGCATAAGGATCAGATCATCAAGGCTTTAGAGGCAGCAGGCTACTGCCCGGTGATCACTAAGACGAACGGAATCTATATGTAATATTCGTAACTGTTCAGTAGGTCTGCGCACTTGCTGCGCTGACCGTAAGAAAACATAGGCTGGAAGGCAAAAATCCCATCAGCGAAGCTGATCTGGAATGGATTTTTGCACGTAACTATGAAGGTACTGAATAGTTACTAATATTCATTTATTGCCAGATGTCCAGGCAGATCCGGGCAAGATATGCCTGGATATCTGGCAATTTGTTACTTAATAAAGGGGAAAATGTATGTACAGAAGCGAAACTAAGACAGCGCTTAATAAGAATATCCTGTATTTTATCCGTTGGACCGCGATCTCCATCGTGATGGGAACCGTCTGTGGCCTTATCGGAACGGCGTTTGGATACGGGGTCATCTATGCCCAGCGGCTGTTTAAGACCCACAGCTTTATGCTGTACCTGATGCCTGTGGCCGGCGTCCTGATCGTCCTGCTTCACCAGATGTTCCATGAGCTCGGAAACAGGGGAACGAACCTGATCTTAGAGTCCATCTCCTCGGACGAGCGGATCCCGATGGCAACGCTGCCCTGTATCTTTATCTCGACGATCTTAAGCCAGGCTGTAGGTGCTTCCGCCGGAAAAGAGGGAGCGGCCTTACAGATCGGCGGATGCATCGGAAACTATTTCGGCGATGTGTTCCATATGGATGAGAGAGATAAGAAAGTCATGATCATGAGCGGCATGAGCGGCTGCTTTGGTGCGATTTTCGGGACGCCGCTTGCGGCAGCCATGTTCGGAATTGAGGTCATCAGCATTGGTGTCGCCTACTACGCGGCTCTCGTTCCCTGCGTATTTGCTTCCTTTATCGGGGCGCAGATTTCAGGAGCTCTCGGTCTTCACGGCGAATCCTTCCTGATCCTTCATATTCCGGAGTTTTCTCTTGTCCCGGCGCTCTACACCGTTGGTCTTGGTCTTACCTGCGCTCTTTTAAGTGTCTGCTTCTGCATCCTGCTCCATGAGACCCAGCATCTCTATAAGAATAAGATCGGGAATGTCTATGTGCGGATCCTTGTTGCGGCAGGACTTTCCATCGCGCTGGCACTTATCTTCGGACGGGATTACTGCGGAGCCGGATTCAACCTTGTAGAGAAAGCGGTTGACGGGGAATCAGCATATCTTGGATTTTTGTTGAAAATGATCTTCACGGCAGTCGCCCTGGGCGGCGGATTTAAAGGCGGAGAGATTGTTCCAACACTGGCGGTGGGATCTTCCTTCGGATGCACCTTCGGACTGCTCACAGGCTTCGAACCGTCCCTCTGTGCGGCAGCAGGAATGCTCGCTACCTTTGTCGGTGTCACAAACTGCCCGATCGCGACCATGTTCCTGGGATTCGAGCTATTTGGCTTTGAGGCAATGCCGTACTTTGCGGTGGCGGTCGCCATCAGCTTTACGCTGTCGGGATATTATGGTCTCTACAGCGGACAGAAGTTTACATACTCCAAGACGAAGGCGGAGTTTATTAACCGGAAGGCGCACTAAAGGTATCAGACCGTGCTTTAGCACATCAGCAGTCAGGTATTACGGAAATACTCCTTGGGTTTCAAGGGTTTTCCGTGATATCTGATTGCTTTTTTATTGCGGAGATGTTATGATAATCGTTACAGGTCCATATACATGCGGTGCTGTCATGAACCACCGGGCTGTTGTTTTATCTATATGCCCAGGCGTCATGAGAGTTAAAAGGGAAACAGGTCAAAAGCCTGCGCGAGCCCGTCACTGTAGATCCGGAGTACATGAGCATTGTCCGTCACAAACGGACAGTCACTGGCAGTTTCTGCCGGGAAGGCGTCTCATGCGCGATGATGGATGAGCCAGGAAACCTGCCGGATGTCTGCTGGGAGAAAAAAGAACCAGGCAGGGACCTGAAAATTCATTTTTCAAGCGAGGAGAAGAGTAAATGAGAAAAGCAAACCTTTATGCCGTTATGACAGCGGCAGCCGTATCCATGGCAATCCTTTCCGGATGCTCCGGAAGCCAGACAGCAGCAACAACTGCTGCAGAGACTACTACAGTCGCAGAGACAACCGCGGAGGAAACTACAGCAGAAGCGACAGAGGCTGAAGAAGAGGACGAAGAGAATTACGATACAGGAGATGCTTCCATGGATAACACAAGAAATCAGGATGAGATCGGCGAGAATGAGCTTCTCGTAGTAAGCTTTGGTACAAGCTATAATGACAGCCGCAGACTGACGGTCGGCGCCATCGAGAACGCCATCGAGACCGCATTCCCGGACTATTCCGTCAGAAGAGGCTTCACTAGCCAGATCATCATTGACCATGTAAAGAAAAGAGACAATATTGCGATCGATAACGTGGCAGAGGCTTTAAACCGTGCCATCGACAACGGTGTCAAGAATCTTGTTGTACAGCCGACCCACCTTATGAATGGTCTTGAGTACACAGATCTTGTAAATGAGTTAGCAGAAAACTCCGATGCCTTCGAGCATGTTGCTGTCGGCGAGCCGCTTTTAACTTCCGACGATGACTTCAAGACTGTGATCTCCGCAATCACAGACGCAACAAAGGAGTATGATGACGGCGAGACAGCGATCTGCTTCATGGGTCATGGCACAGAGGCCGATTCCAACGCTGTTTACCAGAAAATGCAGGATATGTTAAAGGAAGAGGGCTTTGACAACTACTATGTAGGTACTGTTGAGGCAACTCCGTCCTGTGAGGATGTTATTGCACAGGTAAAAGAGGGCTCCTACAAGAAGGTCGTTTTAGAGCCGCTTATGATCGTAGCTGGTGACCATGCGAACAACGATATGGCCGGTGACGATGACGATTCCTGGAAGAGCCAGTTTAAGGCTGCAGGTTATGAGGTTACCTGCCTTGTAAGAGGACTCGGTGAACTCGAGCCGATCCAGCAGCTCTTTGTGCAGCATGCCCAGGCTGCCATTGACAGTCTCGCAAAATAAGATAGCTCACTATGGGCGGTCGATGATTCGACCGCCTTTTTCTGATACAGGAATGTAGTGATGCTGACTTATCTGAAGCAGCCAGAATGCTGATAACAGGCACTGCACTGATAATTTGAAGGGAGAGAAAAATTTTATGCATAAATTGAAACAGTTTACATTTGCGCTCGCGGCGGTCTGCGCCCTGTCCACAGCATGTGGACAGTCCGGCACGGCTGAGACACCGTCTGCCTCTGCTGCAGAAACCAAGGCTGAAACTACGGTGGAGACGACTGCTGCCGTTGAATCAAAAGCCGCCGTTGCCTCCGGCAATGAGACCGCTGCGGAACAGACGATTGACACCGTGGGCCTCGTTCCGGTATCCGCAGCGGACCTGAAAGAGGGAACTTACGATATTTCCGTAGAGTCCAGTTCCTCCATGTTTAAGATCATATCCTGTGCCCTGACCGTCCAGGACGGCGCGATGACCGCGAGAATGACCATGGGCGGAACCGGATATCTCTATGTCTACATGGGAACCGGCGAGGAGGCATCGAAGGTTCCGGAATCCGACCTGATCTCCTTTGAAGAGGATTCTGATGGGACCCACAGCTTTACGGTCCCGGTGGAGACATTAAATGAGGTGCTTCCGTGCACCGCGTTCAGCAAGAAGAAAGAGAAATGGTATGACAGAGAACTCGTCTTTGAGGCATCGGGAATCCCGGCAGATGCGTTTCTCAATACATCCTTAAAGACTGTGGAAGATCTCGGTCTCGCAGATGGAACCTATACGGTAGAAGTCGCTCTGACCGGCGGGTCCGGCCGTGCGTCTGTGGAGTCCCCGGCGGTGGTCGAGGTAAAGGACGGAAAGGCAGAAGCGACGATCATCTGGAGCAGCTCCAACTACGACTATATGCGGGTGGGCGAGGAGAAGTTTCTTCCGGTCAATACGGAGGGAAATTCCACCTTTGTGATCACGGTAACTGGTTTTGACAGTCCGCTGACTGTTTACGCCGACACGACGGCCATGAGCACTCCGCATGAGATCGAATACACGCTGACCTTTGATTCCAGCACGCTGGAAGAACAGAAACAATAACACGGTATGGATAAGAACAGAATTCATTTATTCCGCAGAAGGCGGGAGACAGATAAGAGGTATAGGCGGTATGTCAGATGCCTCACCGTGATTCTTTTGAGTGTAGTCATGCTATGTGCTGGGTGCACCGGGAAAGACGCAGAGGGAAGCTCTGCCGGTGGCTCTGGGGAACAGACCGCTGCGGCAGACAGCCGGCAAAACGAAGCCGGCAGCAGCACTGAGGCAGCCCCAAAAACGGAGACAGCTGCTACAGCTTCCCGCAGCTGGAACAATATGTCCCCGGTAAGTTCCATGGATCTTCTTTATGCGGATCAGTTTTCCGTGGATTATTATGAGAATGACATCTCGCTCATCACCATCGGGGATACAGACCAGTTCCTTCTTCTGCCGGAAGGGATGTCCGCGCCGGTCGGACTGCCGGATTCCATCAAAATCCTCCAGAAACCGGTAAAAAATATCTATCTTGTGGCGACATCCGCTATGGATGATTTCATTCACCTGGACGCAATGGATTTGATTGCGCTCTCCGGCACAAAGGACACCGGATGGTATCTGCCGGAAGCAAGAACGGCAATGGAAGAGGGAAAAATTGCCTATGCAGGAAAGTACAGCGCTCCGGACTACGAGAAGATCTTAAGCAGTGACTGCGGTCTCGCCGTGGAGTCCACCATGATCTACCATACTCCCGAGGTAAAAGAACAGTTGGAACGCCTTGGGATCCCGGTTCTCGTGGAGCGGTCCAGCTATGAGGGCCATCCCCTGGGAAGAATGGAGTGGATCCGGCTCTACGGTGTCCTGACGGGAAAAGAGGCTGAGGCGGAACAGATATTTCGCGAAAATATGGACGCTCTGTCCGATGTTCTCGACATGGAACCATCCGGAAAAACGGTCGCTTTTTTCTATGTGACGAATTCCGGCAGCGTCAATGTCAGGAAGAATGGGGATTATATCGCAAAAATGATCGCCCTGGCAGGCGGAACTTACATTCCCGGGAATGCCGGTTCTGATGAGAACGCACTTTCAACGATGAACATGGATTTTGAGTCCTTCTATGCCGCCGCGAAGGATGCGGATGTGCTGATCTACAACAGTACCATTGACGGGGAACTCACCGCGATCGATGAGCTTTGCGCAAAGAATCAGCTTTTTGCGGATTTCAAGGCAGTGAAAGAGGGCAATGTCTGGTGTACCGGGAAGAACATGTTCCAGGAGACTATGGGCCTGGGGGATATGATCCGGGATATGAACGCGGTGTTTGCCGACGATACCGAATATAGCTTTACATATCTTCATCAACTGAAGTGACACGCAGGTGACAGCTGATCAACAGCACGGGATCGTCACTGCGTTGAATTCACACCTGCTGATGAGAACACGAAAAAGTTTAAATTATAGTAACTGTTCAGTAGGTCTGCGCACTTGCTGCGCTGACCGTAAGAAAACATA
>ERZ779842.173-NODE-173-length-76614-cov-11.818310_pt1 | contig 76614 bp, 77 predicted proteins | sample MGYA00511095_ERZ779842 | MGnify/ENA primary metagenome ERZ779842 (study PRJEB29588, sample SAMEA2154036) | human gut metagenome | biome: human gut; feature: human-associated habitat; material: faeces | place: Denmark | collected 2008/2010 ... | reverse complement strand
GATGCCTGGGGTTTGACTTTGCGAGGGTCTTTTCGACCAGGTCTTACTGGTAATACATGCTTTTCTATTAGGTTAATCACATCAGGTGGACTAAGATTGCGTTTATTACGGAGATATTCTCTACAAATATAAATGGCGATTGTAAAGTTCACCTGTTTTGTTTTATCATTGTTTTCATTTGTTTTATTACATGTGTTGTTATTAATTCACAATAGTTATACAAAAGTAATCGCGCATATATTTCTTGTTTAATAAAATCTGGTTTTCGTGCATGGAAACTTGTTAATCCTATGGCATATTTTAATTCTCTGAATGAAGTTTCTATTCCCCATCTCAAATGATAGATTTCCTTTATTTTTTTTACATCAAAAATATTTCTATCAAGATTTGTAATTATTATTTCATAAGAATTAGACCCTATAGGAAATCTAATAATACGAAATGATAATTCGTATGTTTTATCACTTTTTCGTGGAAGATAATCAAACACTTGATTTACAGGCATCCACTTATAGCCTGCATTTTTTGTGGTCTTTGTATTTTTCCTCGAAAAAATCTGAGTGATATCTATATCAAACTCATCATTTGGAGGAAGATTTAACCCAGATGCAATTCCATTACTATTTTTATCTTTGACACGTATAGCGAATTTCCATCCTTTTTCAATTGCATGTGCAAAAATGTTATAGTTTTCATATCCTCTATCAGCAACAAGAATAACATTCTCTAGTTTCGATCTGTCAATCATTGTTGCACATGCTCTAAACTCGTTGTAATCCGCTGCTGTTTGCACTAAAACATCGGTGTATATACGATTCAAAACATCATAAAAGGCATTTAGATGTAGTTTATTAACAATTGAACCATGCTGATTACGTTCCCAAAAAGTTTCTGGATCCTTTTGATTGGTTGCAATGGTCAAGTTACTTCCATCACATGCAATTAAACGATAACCATGATAATTATTAGTAGTTGGAAGGTTGTCATCCGTAAAAGATTTAAACAAATATTCAAAAGCCTCTGGAAGTACTTTTGAACGTTGTTGCGTAAATGCTGACACAGACGGAGTATTTTTGTTAAAATCAAAGAAATCAAGTAGTTCTTTACTCATAGTAGCTCCACCCGAATTCATCATGATTCCTATAAAAGTTTTGAAATCAATTTTCCGTTTTCGAGAGAAATCGACATTGGGGTTTCGAAGAAATAAACATGGATTGTTAGCTAATTCCGAAATATGATTCTTTAGAGAATCTGAAACTTGATTAATATAATTGCTCATATGCGTTACCTCCTTGCAATCAAGATGTTCTTAATTACAAGGGCCGCTTTCGCTACCTCATTATCATTCAATAGCGAAAGCGGCCGCACATTTCGAATCATATGTCAAGCATTTATTACAAAATAAAAAGACCCTAGCATCATTTCTGATGCTAAGATCTTGATTGGTCATCTTAACTTAATGACATTGCACACAGGAGCTCTTTTTGTTATTTTAAGGGGAATGATTCATTTAAAATTTATTGTAGTTTTTTTACCTCATCTAGAGACAGCCCGGAAATAGCAGCAATTTTTTCGAGTGAGAATTCCTGTAATCTGAGCATGCGTTTTGCAGTTTCGATAGAATTTAGAAAAGTACCACGTTCTATACCATGCTTTTCGCCCTCGGAGAAACCAGTCTCATGTCCATGCTTTTCGCCCTCGGAGAAACCAGTCTCACGTCCATGTTTTTCACCCTCAGAGAAACCAGCTTCCCGTCCAGCTTCATATTCTGCTTTCCGCAATTTCTTCTCTTCCAATTCTTTATCATACTCAAAGATACTCATACTGATGACCTCATTTCGGTTGTGGGTAAGAAATTCGGCTAAAATCCCTTCCCGGATACATTCGTCTATAGCAAAATCCGTTCCACGTCATATCCATTATCCGTCAATTTTAAAATTGCAATGCCTTTTCCGTCGTGTATCAGAAATCAATACAATTTTCATGAATCAGACCTCGCTTCGTTTGCGTGTAATTTTTTCACTTCGTCAAAGGGCAGACCTGTGATCGCAGCAATTTTTTCAAGTGAGAACTCCTGTAATTTGAGCATGCGTTTTGCAGTTTCAATAGAATTTAGAAAAGTACCACGTTCTATACCATACTTTTTGCCCTCGGAGAAACCAGTCTCATGTCCATGCTTTTCGCCCTCGGAGAAACCAGCCTCATGTCCATATTTTTCACCCTCAGAGAAACCAGCTTCATATTCTGCTTTCCGTAATTTCTTCTCTTCCAATTCTTTATCATACTCAAAGATACTCATACTGATGACCTCGTTTCGGTTTCGGGTAAGAAATTCGGCTAAAATCCCTTCCCTGACACACTCGTCTACGGCACGTTCCACGGCCTGATCTAAAGACATATCCGCTGCATAGTGTCGTACTTTGGCAACATACTGTGCATATTCGTTTAATGTATTGCAATGCTGCATTAACTCTGCATTGTGTCCCTCATTGACATTTAAAACCGTGACAATTAATTCAAGCTTTGGTTCACCTGACAAATGTTCAAATGCCGAGGAAAGCCGAAGTTCTGTGCAGTCGGGAGCTGCCGTCGATCCATTGTAAAACTCAATAAAATTTGGTGCAGGAATTTTTTGCAGAGTCGAAGAATAAAGAGATTTCTTATCCACGAGTTTCTGATATTCACTGCAAATATAAAACAGATCACGAAGAGGCATATTTGGATTGTAGGTTGACTGATGCTCATACAGATACAAATTAGTATCCATAATAAATGCCAGATCATTTTTCATCCCCATATAAATAGCATTCTCTAATGTGACGATTTCTAGATCATCTGGATTATTATAATCGCTCTGGTTTACTGCATTATAGAGGGACAGCAGGTTCTTTCGGTCAGAAAACAACATCCGAAAAACGGTGTCTTTATAATTCCGGTTTGCCGTCGGTGTTTTGACTGTAAAATTTCTTTTTGTCTTGTTACGGTTTCTTTTGCATTTTGCCATAAATTGTTTCCTCCTGAAATTGTAGGACAGCTTATTTATAAAACTGTTCGTGATTGCAGGAGAAAGTGATCATATATTTTACTAAGTTCCTTCGTCTCCTGCTTTTCAATTGTTAAATGGGTAACAAAAAGCATAGATACGAATGAAGCATACAGATTATTTGGGGCTAATCTGTCGCCGTTAGAATATAGATGACAAAAATGTCATGAAATTTGTAAAATATGCTTTAGATTATTGTAACACAAGGGTAGGAAATGAAGCAAGAAATTTTATAGCAAAATCCGTTCCACGTCATATCCATCATCCGTCAATTCTAAGATTGCAATGCCTTTTCCGTCGCCGCGGTCAGCCCCGGCGCTGCCCGGATTGATAAAAACTTTTCCGTAGCGGTCGTAGTGCGTGAATACATGGGTATGTCCGAAAATTATAAAATCCGCATCCGTGAGATCAAAAGGCAGGTCAGCTTTGTTATGGACAAGATAAAATAATTTTCCATTAATCGGCACGGAGACAAACTCATGCAGGTAGGACGCCCACTCTCCGTGGTCACAGTTCCCACGGACTGCATACATCGGAATGCCGCAGTTTAAGAATCTGTTATAGGTACGTTCATTGTCAAAATCTCCGGTGTGAATGAGATAATCACAATTTTTGATATGGTCAAATAATTCTTTACGGCATACACCGTGTGTATCGGAAACTAATGCAATTTTCATGAATCAGACCTCGCTTCGTTTGTTTGTAATTTTTTTATCTCATCTAAAGACAGCCCGGAAATAGCAGCAATTTTTTCAAGCGAAAATTCCTGAAATTTAAGCATACGTCTGGCAGTTTCAATAGAATTTAGAAAAGTACCACGTTCTATACCATACTTTTCACCCTCAGAGAAACCGGTTTCATGTCCATATTTTTCGCCTTCTGAAAAACCAGCCTCATATTCTGCTTTCCGTAATTTCTTTTCTTCCAATTCTTTATCATACTCAAAGATACTCATACTGATGACCTCGTTTCGGTTTCGGGTAAGAAATTCGGCTAAAATCCCTTCCCTGACACACTCGTCTACGGCACGTTCCACGGCCTGATCTAAAGACATATCCGCTGCATAGAGCCGCACTCTGGCAACATACTGCGCGTATTCGTTTAATGTATTGCAATGCTGCATTAAATCTGCATTGTGCCCCTCATTGACGTTTAAAACCGTGACAATCAATTCAAGTTTTGGTTCACCTGACAAATGTTCAAATGCCGAGGAAAGTCGAAGCTCTGTACAGTCAGCAATTGCCGTCGAACCATTGTAAAACTCGATAAAATTTGGTGCAGGTATTTTCTCTGATTGACGGCATTGTAAAGAGAGAGCAGATTTTTCCGGTCAGAAAACAACATGCGAAAAATAGTGTCTTTGTAGTTTCTGTTTGTAGCTGGCATATTGACTGCTGAGTTTCTGGATACTTTGTTATGGTTTCGTTTGTGTTTTGCCATAGGCTTCCTCCTGATTGGTGAGACAGCTCTTAAATAATACTGTCTTGGCAGGAGAATAAATATATTCTATATCTGATTTCTTTCGTCTCCTGCTTTTAAATTCGTTAATGGGTAATTAAAAGCATAGATACGAACGAACAACGCAGATCATTGGGGATAATCTGACGTTTCCAGAATATAGATGGCATAACGCCATAAAGATTTTGTAAAATATGCTTTGGAATATTATAACATAAACATGGGAAACAAAACAAGAATTTTTATGTATTACTTGCCACAGGGAATGACATTGCTGAAGCTATCACGGGTGCTAAAGTGCAGACCGGAGGAATTGCTGGCATATGTGGATTGTTTGTGAAAAATTACCTATTGAAAATATTTGCCACTCATAGTACAATGCAATTGTTATATGACTGACGGAAATAGTGGGGTTTACCACGTGAAGTATAACAAAAGAATGCCGACCGTCTGGGCGAAGAGTCCAGACGTGCGGTTCTTTTTATTTTTAGGGTAAATTTTCCAAAAAATCCCATCAGCATGAGAAAGGAACCACTCATTGTATTTTTTCGAATACTTACCGGAAAAAGCGCACGTGACTCTTGACAAAAGATGAAAGTTAGTATAGCCTAACCGTGGTTAGAAAAAACTAGCCATGCATCGATCAAAAATCAGAATGAGCATCATAAAAAAGTGTGATGAACCATGCAAGGCCACACGGTGGCAGAAGGAGAGAAAAATGCAGACAGAATGGAGAAGCTTCCAGGGCGGAGCCTGGGAAACAGAAGTAAATGTAAGAGATTTTATTCAGAAGAATTATCATCCATATGATGGGGATGATTCCTTCTTAGAGGGACCAACACAGGATACCACCGATCTCTGGGATCAGGTATTAGAACTTTCCAGACAGGAGAGAGAAGCCGGCGGAGTGCTGGATATGGACACAAAGATCATTTCCACGATCACTTCCCATGGTCCGGGTTATTTAGATAAAGAGAAAGAGAAGATTGTCGGTTTCCAGACGGACAAGCCTTTCAAACGTGCCCTGCAGCCTTACGGCGGTATCCGTATGGCAGTTAAGGCATGCGAGGACAATGGATACAAAGTCGATCCTGAGGTGGTAGAGTACTTTACAACACACAGAAAAACACATAATGCCGGAGTATTTGACGCTTACACACCGGAAATGAGAGCGTGCAGAAGCGCACATATTATCACTGGACTTCCGGATGCATACGGACGAGGACGTATTATTGGTGACTACAGAAGACCGGCACTTTACGGTGTAGACCGTCTGATCGAGGACAAAAAAGAGCAGCTGAACAACACACGTACCATCATGTACTCAGATGTGATCCGTGAGAGAGAAGAGTTATCCGAGCAGATCCGTGCGCTGGAAATGTTAAAGAAACTGGCAGAAATTTACGGCTGTGATATTTCGAAACCTGCAAATAATGTATTAGAGGCAACACAGGCTGTCTATTTTGCATATCTTGCAGCAGTAAAAGAGCAGAATGGTGCGGCAATGTCCTTAGGACGTACCTCCACTTTCTTAGATATTTATGCAGAGCGTGATCTCGCAGAGGGAACATTTACCGAAAAAGAGATCCAGGAGATCATCGACCAGTTCGTGATGAAACTTCGTCTTGTAAAATTTGCGCGTACACCGGAATACAACACGATTTTTGCCGGCGATCCAACCTGGGTGACAGAGTCCATCGGTGGAATCGGTGTGGATGGAAGACATATGGTTACAAAAATGTCTTACCGTTACTTAAACACCTTGAACAACATCGGGGCAGCACCGGAACCAAACATGACCGTACTCTGGTCTGTAAAACTGCCGGAAAACTTCAAAAAATTCTGTGCCGAGACATCCATCAAACACTCTGCAATCCAGTATGAGAATGATGATATTATGCGTGTTGTCCATGGTGATGATTATGGAATTGCATGCTGTGTATCTTCTATGAGAATCGGTAAGGAAATGCAGTTCTTTGGCGCGCGGGCAAACCTCGCAAAATGCCTGCTTTATGCGATCAATGGCGGTGTCGATGAGATGACAGGAAAACAGGTCGGACCGAAATACCGTCCGATCACATCCGAATACTTAGATTACGATGAAGTATGGGATAAATACAAAGATATGATGAAATGGTTAGCAGGAGTGTATGTGAACGCATTAAATATCATTCACTACATGCATGATAAATACTGCTACGAAAAATTAGAGATGGCATTACATGACAAAAATGTGAGAAGATGGTTTGCAACCGGTATTGCAGGATTTTCTGTAGTAGCAGACTCCCTTTCTGCAATCAAATATGCAAAAGTAAAACCAATCCGTGACGAGAATGGTGTGACCGTTGACTTTGAGATTGAGGGAGATTTCCCGAAATATGGAAATGACGACGATCGTGTCGATGAGATCGCAAAACAGGTGCTCCACACCTTTATCGGATATGTAAAAGGAAACCATACTTACCGTGGCGGTATCCAGACAACATCGATTTTGACCATTACATCCAATGTTTCCTATGGAAAAAATACAGGAGCAACACCGGATGGAAGAAAGAAAGGTGTAGCATTTGCTCCGGGTGCAAACCCGATGCATGGACGTGATACCCATGGTGCGGTTGCATCCCTGGCATCTGTCGCTAAACTTCCATTTATGGATTCACAGGATGGAATTTCCAACACATTTACCATTGTACCGGATGCACTGGGCAAAGATGAGGCAGCACAGGAGAACAATCTTGTTGCAATGTTAGATGGCTACGTTACCAAAGGCGGACATCACTTGAACGTAAACGTTTTAAACCGTGATACGTTATTGGATGCACAGAAACACCCGGAACTGTATCCACAGCTCACCATCCGTGTATCTGGATATGCGGTCAACTTTATCAAGCTGACAAAAGAGCAGCAGGACGAAGTGATTGCACGTACCTTCCACGAGCGGATGTAGTGCAACAGGTGCGTTTTGCGAATGGCGCGTGTGAGCGTTATTCATAGAAAAAGGAGAACAACATGGGAAAAATTCACTCGTTAGAAACATTTGGCACAGTGGACGGTCCGGGCGTACGGTTTGTCGTTTTTTTTCAGGGCTGCCCGATGCGCTGCCAGTATTGCCATAATCCCGATACATGGAAGATAGAGGATGGGGAAGAAATGACAGCGGATGAGATCATAGACCGTTTCGAGCGCAACCGTTCTTTCTATCAGACCGGGGGGATCACGGCAACGGGTGGAGAACCCATGCTACAGCTTGATTTTCTGACGGAGCTTTTTACGAAGGCAAAGGAAAAGGGCATTCACACCTGTCTGGATACATCCGGAATTATGTTTCCAAAGAAACATACAGGAACAGATCAGATCAGTGAGAGAGAGATCAGCCTCACTGGAATAAGTGAAAACATGGCATCAGACAGAATGGAAAAGACAGAACAGCTCATGTCAGTGACAGACCTTGTCATGCTTGATATTAAGCATATCAACGATGAGGAACATCAGAAACTCACTGGGCAGTCCAACAGCAATATTCTTGCGTTTGCAAGGTATCTTGATTCGATCGGAAAGCCGGTCTGGATCCGCCATGTAGTCGTACCGGGCATTACGTTTGATGAGAAAGAACTGACGGAACTTGGGCTGTTTTTAAAGACGCTCCACAATGTGGAGAAACTGGAAGTCCTTCCATATCATTCTATGGGAAAAGTCAAGTACGACAATCTTGGCATGGATTATGTTTTAAAAGATACGCCACAGCTTACCAAAGCAGAAGCAAAGGAAGCAGAACGTATCATCCGGGCAGCAATGGAATAATAGCAGGAGCATTAAGTTTTAAGTAAAATATTTTTTGAAGAAAAGTATTTACAGATTTCTTTTTTTGCGATTTAATAAGAAGCAGGTATAGAGTTCCAAAGAAGAAAGGATGAAAAGATATGAAAATCAAGAATATCAAAGATGTTGACGGATTTTTTAAAGTAATTGATTCCTGTGCCGGAAAAGTAGAATTGATCACAGGTGAGGGAGACAGATTAAACCTCAAATCAAAACTTTGCCAGTATGTTTCTCTGACAAGCTTATTAAAATCTGATGTAGAGATCCCAGAACTTGAAATTGTAGCTTACGAGCCGGAAGATACAGAGAGGATCATCAAGTTTTTAATGACAAACTAGAAATGAACAGAAGCTGATCGTAAAAAAGCGGTCAGCTTTTTTTATTACATAGGAAATTACTTCCCATGTAATAAAAACGCTCCGCGAGGATGCCATGTTCTTATTTTCTTCTCTTTACAACATGCTATGACGGTTGCAATTCACGGCATGAAATAGTACAATAAATCGTCTTAAAAATGGAATAATAATGTTAGTATATAGCGAAAGGAATTAAGATGTCAAAAATAGAGTTTCACGAAATTACATTAGATGATAAAACATGGATGGATGCCAGATTTCAGGAAGATGACAGAAATGCATGCGAGTACACGTTTGCCAATAATTTTGTCTGGCGGAAAGTGTATCATGTTGAAGTTGCAGAAAAATATGGGTGTGCAGTCATTCGTTTTGAGGAGGAGGGAGTGGTGATGTATTCCTATCCGATCGGGGCAGGTGACCGCAGAAAATTGATCGATGAACTGCGCACGATCTGTGAGGAAGAAAAACGCCCACTTATTATGAGCCCATTGAGCGAAGCAGACCGGGAGCAGATGCTTACATGGTATCCGGAACAGTTTTTGATCCAGGGAGACCGGAACGATTATGATTACATTTATTCCAGAGAAAAATTAGCAACGCTTGCGGGGAAAAAGATGCATGGCAAGAGAAATCATATTGCGAGATTTCAGGATGAGGATGACTGGTGCTATGAGGAACTGAATGATTCCAATATAGAAGAATGCCGCAGTATGACTTACACATGGATCAAAATGAGGGCAGAGAAATGGAATGAAGAGATGGAACTTGAGATGTCAGTGCTTCATGAGGCATTTGACTATAGAAAAAAACTCGGGCTTGTCGGTGGAATCATCCGGAAGGCAGGGCAGATTGTTGCATTTTCTATCGGGGAACCATTAAACAGTGACACGTATGTTGTACACTTCGAAAAAGCATTTCCGGATATGCAGGGCGCATATCCGATGATCAACCAGCAGTTTGTTTTACATGCGTGTGAAGATTATACTTATGTAAACCGTGAGGAAGATACAGGAGATCCGGGACTGCGCAAGGCTAAGATGTCCTATTATCCGGAAATCCTGTTGAAAAAATACGTGGCAATCTCAAGTGATGTCATTTTTGCAGATAAGGACAGAAACAGGGAAGAAATCCACAAAATATGGGAGACCTGTTTTGGTGACGAGGCGGAACTGGTAGATTTTTATCTGGACAAACGGATGACAGAGGATAATATGCTGCTCATCTGCCAGGATGGGCATGCGGTTTCCATGGCAAGCTTTTTGGATATCAATATCAGGGATGGTGAGGAGTGGAAGCCGGCGAAGTATGTATATTCAGTGGCAACGCTCCCGGAATACCGTAGCAGAGGTTATGCAGGGAAAATCTTAAAGAAGGCAGAAGAGATTTTTAATATGCCGTTGGTGTTAGTCCCGGCGGAAAAAGAGCTTGTCGGCTATTACCGTAAAGTTGGGTTCACAGAGGCGTATCCATCGGAGCGTTTACTGGAAAAACAGGATGTGCCGGAACTTTCTGCAGCGGAATTAAACAGTTATTCTGTGGAGGAGATCACTGCGGCAGAATATCAAAAAATCCGGGAGCAGAAATTGATGAGAGATGGTTTTATTGCATGGGATGAGGCGGCAATCCGTTTTGCGATGGATTTTAACTGTTTCTGTGGCGGAAGAACGGTGAAGGTAGTGTGGAGTGATGATATTCCCAGAGACGAGAGCGCAGAAGACGCTGATATTTTAATGTACTGTCCGGAGAATGAGAACCTGCATATTATCGAAACGACACTGAGCGAAGAACAGTTTGAGGAACTTTTGCCGGAACTTATGGCGCAGACCAAAACAGCGCGCCTGGTGTATGACAGAGAGGGAATTATGGTGCTTTCTTCCGATGACAAAGAAAGACAGGAAAGACTGCTTGCGGATGGTTATTTTGCGCTGTCGCTGGCGTAAAGCCTGTTCAGAGATTCTGAAATTTTCAGAAATTATATAAAATATATAAAAAGTTTTCGGTTTAAGACAAAAAAATGTTGATAATGTATAAAAACATGCTATAATAAAGTCATGATATAAGTAAGCATTCAGAAAGCTATCTGACATAGCCTGGATTGGATCATTATATCAAATAAGCGACAAAGGGGTTGGACATCATGAGAATTAAGATCACAGGAAGAAACATCGAATTGACAGAAGGACTGAAAGCCGCAGTGGAGGACAAGCTGAATAAGCTTGAGAAGTATTTTACTCCGGACACAGAAGTGAATGTAACATTGAGCGTAGAGAAGGAACGCCAGAAAGTTGAAGTTACGATTCCAATGAAAGGAAGTTATATCCGTTCCGAACAGGTAAGCAGTGATATGTATGTATCCATTGACCTGGTAGAGGAAGTCATTGAACGTCAGCTTAAAAAGTATAGAACAAAACTTGTAACAAAACAGCAGAACGCTGCAGCAGTTTTCAAACAGGATTTCCTGGATGAGAAGTCAGAGGATGATGAAGAGATTAAGATCATCAGAACCAAGAAGTTTGATATGAAACCAATGTATCCGGAAGATGCTTGTGTAGAGATGGAATTATTAGGACATGATTTCTATGTATTCATCAACGCAGAGACTGAGGATGTCAATGTTGTTTATAAGAGAAAAGGCAATACTTACGGATTGATCGAGCCGGAATATTAAAAGTGAGATCAGAGGAGAGCGGGCAGCTCTCCTCTTTTTAGGTTTAGCATGAAATTACTGTAAAGTGCCGGTATACAGGATGGATATGCCGAGCTGATTTTTCTGTAAAATCAGGAAAACGTGCGGAAAAAGCGAATTGTGCTGCAGATACCGGTGGCGTATAATGGAATTACTTCATGTGTAGTAACTTTGAGAGAGATGGAGAAAAAATTTTTTGATATTTTAAGAATTGTACAGAAAAATCCGGTATTCGGAAGAACGTTAATGTGCGGCGGTATGTTAGATGAAAAGCGCATGGAAATCCTATATGAGATTCTCTATGCGATTGACAGGGAGGAGTTTACGGATACCAGAAATGACATCTTTCAGTATGGCAGTCTGATCGGAAAAAAGGACTTACTGGCAAGACAGATTTTTTTGTGTTTATTGATTCTCTTAGATGAGCAGGAACAGATGATCAGGAAATGATTTGCAGATCGTAATAACAAAAGATTTTTTACAAAAGAGTTCTGTGTAAGGCACAGAATTGCCGTGTGGATTTTTAGATGGAAAAAGAGTCTGTAGTTCGGCTCAGAATAACAAGGGAGGAGAAAGTATTACTACACAAGGGGAGAGTTTTTAGAATAGTCTTACCGGATGTTCCGGTGAGACTATTCTTTTTTATCTTGTCATGAGTTGGAAAAAGGGTTACTATAATAAAGATTTGATAGGCAGACATATAATGTTAAAAAGTTGGAGCAAAATCCAAAATAAAGTCAGAATAGAGGAGATTACACCATGAATATTGTTGTTTTAGCAGGTGGTTTAAGTACAGAGAGAGATGTGTCTTTCAAGACAGGGGATATGGTATCCAAAGCACTTCGAGAGAATGGACATAATGTTATTTTGCTCGATGTTTTTATGGGATACAGTGACAAAGAGGAAAATCTGACCGGAATTTTTGACCGCACAGAGGAAGTCAGCGTACAGGTAAAGGATATCCCGGAAACAGCACCGGATCTTGCAAAGGTAAAAGCATCGAGAAAAGATCAGTCTGATTGTTTCTTTGGACCAAACGTCATTAATATGTGCCGTATGGCGGATATTGTTTTCATGGCATTACACGGAGAAAACGGCGAGAATGGTAAGATTCAGGCAGCATTTGACCTGTTTGGAATCAAATATACCGGAACCGGCTATTTAAGCAGTGCGCTTGCAATGGATAAGGGAATGGCAAAACAGTTATTTATCGCTGGTGGAATCCCGACACCACAGGGCATTTCCATGAAGAAAGAGAACCGCAAAGATTCCGCAAAAGAACTTGGCTTAAAGCTGCCATGTGTTGTAAAACCATGCTGTGGAGGTTCTAGTATTGGTGTTACGATCGTGCGCACGGAAGATGAATTCAAGAGTGCTTTGGATGAGGCATTCAAATGGGAGGATAACCTCATTATCGAAGAGTATGTAGAGGGACGTGAGTTTTCCGTCGGTGTTATTGACTATAAGGCACTTCCAATCATTGAGATCGCACCGATTCAGGGATTCTATGATTATAAGAATAAGTACAAAGCAGGCAGTGCAGTGGAGACCTGTCCTGCAGAATTACCGGAAGAGATCACAAAGCAGATGCAGCATTACGCAGAGCGCGTGGCAGAAGTATTAGGACTGAATACTTACTCCCGCTCGGATTTCTTATTAAATAAGAATAACGAAATTTACTGTCTGGAAGCAAATACACTTCCTGGCATGACACCGACAAGTCTTCTTCCACAGGAGGCAGGTGTTCTTGGAATCAACTTCAATCAGTTATGTGAGAAGCTGATTGAGATTTCCTTAAAAAAATATGAGAAATAATGATGAATGACATATTGCCACCAGTTTTGCAGAACCGGTGGCAGTTTGTTCTATAATAACAGGAGCATGATATGAAAAATATGACCTTAGAGCATATCGCAGCAGTCTGTGGCGGTACTTACATAGGAAATGAAGCGGATAAAACGCGTGAGATCCAAGGAGCAGTGATCGACAGCCGTCTTGTGGAAAAAGATTACTTATTTATCCCGGTACGTGGAGAAAAGGTGGACGGACACAGTTTCATCCCATCTGTTTTTGAAAAAGGAGCACTGGCAGTGTTTTCCGAAGAAAAATTAGAAAATCCGGCAGGTCCATACATTCTCGTGGAAAACACCTTAGATGCGATGAAGAAGATTGCAGCAGATTACCGCAGAGGTCTGGATATTAAAGTAGTCGGAATCACAGGAAGCGTTGGAAAAACGAGTACCAAAGAGATGATCGCATCTGTTCTGGCACAGAAATATAATGTGTTAAAAACAGAGGGAAACTTGAATAACGAGATCGGACTTCCGCTCACGATTTTTAAAATCCGGGAGGAACATCAGGTGGCTGTGCTTGAGATGGGAATTTCCGAGTTTGGTGAGATGGACCGGTTATCCACAATGGCAAACCCGGACATCTGCGTGATCACGAACATCGGACTCTGCCATCTGGAAAATCTCATCACAAGAGATGGAATCTTAAAGGCAAAGACAGAGAGTTTTGCGCATCTGACACCGGATGGAATTGCGGTATTAAACGGAGATGACGACAAGCTCTGCGATAAGAAAGTTGTCAATGGAAAACCGGCAGTGTTCTATGGTATCGAAAAGGCTGCCAAAGTGGCTGAAACAGAGGAAGGAACTAAGACGCTTGCCGAGAAAACGGTTTACGCAACGAATGTAGAGGCAGTTGACCTGACCGGAACAAAAGCAGCGATCCATTATCCGTCGAAAGAGACAGGCGGGGAAGTGACGATGGAAGTCACGATTCCAATCGCCGGAGAACACAATGTATACAATGCGCTGGCAGCGGTGAGCGTGGCAAGAGAATTAGGGCTGACCTGTGACGAGATGAAGCGCGGGATTGAATCAGTGCAGACGATCGGCGGCAGAAGTAATCTGATCCACAAAAATGGCATTACGATCATCGACGACTGCTACAATGCAAATCCGGTTTCCATGAAAGCATCCATCGATGTATTGTCCAACGCACCGGGCAGAAAAATCGCGGTACTCGGAGATATGGGCGAGCTTGGCGCAGAGGAAAAACAGCTTCACTATATGGTTGGAGAACATTTTGCAGGAAAAGGAATTGACGCACTTTACTGTGTGGGAACACTCTCGCAGGAGATCGCTAAAGCAGTGCGTACATGCAGCAGCAAGACGGAAGTCCATCATTATGAGGACAAAGCAGACCTGATCAAAGACCTTGTCAAAGAGGTACAGAGCGGTGATACAGTGCTTGTGAAAGCGTCACATTTTATGGGATTCCCGGAGATTGTGAAGGAATTGACGAAGTAAAAATAGGAATGTCCGATGCGACACGCCAAAACCCCCAGTGCCGAAACACTGGGGGTTTTCAAAATAGATTATTTTATGTTCTAATATGGTCTGACAGATACCTAAATCATAGATTTATTTTTCTCTAACATCTCAGCAATCACATCCTGACAGTAAGCTCCGATTTTTTTCTTCTGTTCCTTATCCAGCTCGTTCGGATAAATTGGTTTTCCGTATTCTACAATTACATGTGCTTTTTTGACACGAGGCATATGAGCCTCCAACACATCTGCGGAGTTCGTGATCGCCATCGGGATAATCGGACAGCCACTCTTTTCCGCAATCTTGAAACTTCCCTCTTTGAATGGGAGCATCAGATCGTCCGTTTTATTTCTTGTGCCTTCCGGGAAGATACACATGGAAATTCCATTCTTTACATTGTCGATTCCGGCAAGGATCGTTTTTAACGCTTCTTTTACATTCTCACGGTCGATAAACAGACAGTGCAGACGCCGCATCCAGGTGCGCAGCAACGGCACTTTTTCCATATCCTTTTTCGCAATGTAGCCGGTGAGACGCGGGCAGCGTGCATAGGTGATGATAATATCGAAATAGCTTCTGTGGTTTCCGATGTATAAGACCGCCTGATCTTTCGGGACATTTTCTTCACCGATGACGGTCACTTTCGTTCCACAGATAAATAAAATCACACGGAATGCCCACTGCACCATGCGAAGCTGGCCTAAGTCGGCAGCCTGTTTGTTGAATTTTGCAATGATCCATTCCACGCCGAGCACCGGGATTCCGATGATGAGGTAGAGAATTGCAAAGAGTAATGCAAGGATTAATCTTATCATAAGGAAAATTCCTTTCTACTTAATAAAATGTTTTATAGATAATTACGAAACTCCTCCTATTCTTCTTTTAATTGTTCAAAATCAACAAAAACATTCAAGACACGCTCTCGCTATGTGTCACTCGCAACGATTCCCCAATGTCTTTCATGTCTTTTGTTGATTTTTCACAATATGATTTAGGTTTTCAGGAGTTTCGTAATTGTCTATAAAATTAAAAAAAATACGATGATACATATTGCACTGAAATATCAGCCTCATCTCATTATAAGGGTTGGGGAAGAGAAAAACAACTCATAAATTAGGAATATAGAAAGGTATGCCGGCATACAATGGTATAAGAGGTTACTGGAATGAGGTACGGGTGAACAGTAACTATAAGAGCAAAAATGCTGTGCCGCAGGGCACGGAACTGGAGGCGGGTATGCAGACGAAAAGGAAAAAAAGCAGGTATGTTTTTTGGAAAACGGAGGTTCTTTTTACGACGCTTTTTTTTGCAGCACTTCTTTTTGCCGGATGCAGTGTGGAACAGACGAACCGGACAAAAATCAGTGATCTTGATTACACGATCGCCGCAGAGGCAGACATACCGGAGGAACTGCAAAATGATATTGAGGAGAAAAAGGCTGCAGATTTTAAAATGACGTACAAAGACAGCGAATTTTTATACATAGTAAGAGGCTACGGAGAACAGGAGACCGGAGGGTATAGTATCTGTATCCGCAATCTGTATCTGACATCGAATGCGATCATTTTTGATACGGAACTGATTGGTCCGCGCAAGGGGGAAACCATCAGTAAGAGCCCAAGTTATCCATATATTGTGGTGAAAGTGGAGCTGCGGGATGAGAATGTAGTGTTTGAGTAGATTTGTATGAAAAACATTCAAAAATAGAGAAAAATTGCAAATATTCATGAATTTTGTACAAAACACGCAAATCCGTTTGACAAAATTTTATTACAGTGCTAAAGTAAAGCGTGAAATAAGGAGGTAGAAAAATGCAACAGGCAGACATCAGTAAGGTACGTGCATCCGTACACCAGCAGTGTGGCAGTAAAGTTATGATCCAGCTTGACCGTGGGCGTAATAAGGTTGATATCCAGCAGGGCGTGATCCAGCATGCATATCCAAGTGTTTTCACGATATTGGTAAATGATGAGCGTGATGACAATCAACCTCAGTTATTATCCTTTAGTTACAATGATATTATTACAAAAGATATTCGCATGAAACTCTGCTAAGAAAGTGTGCAGATGGCTATTTTGTGAGCAAATAGTGATAAAAGCGTGTATAAAATTCTCTCTATTCGAATACAATGAAAAAAAGGATTTCGGATCGGGGGAATTTTTTTGCAGTTAAATAAAATAAAATTACATAGTTGCACGACATTTGCCAGTGCACAGAGCCAGATTACATTAGATGACGATTACAACGTGCCGGACTACCGGCCGGATATTGTGAAAGTGTTAAAAGAAAAGGGAGAACTTCATTTTGATGAGGTGAAGGCGGCAGCAGGCGCAGCGTGGTTAAAGGGACGCCTTGTTTTCAGGGTATTGTACCGCAGCGATCAGGAAAATGGAAAAATAAGCTGTCTGAAAGGAGAGATACCGTTTCAGGAAAAACTCAACATGGACGGTGTACAGGAATATGATGTGATACAGGCATCCGGAGAGATTGAGGATCTCACGATCGGAGTCATCCATTCCAGAAAAATCAGCGTGCGGGCAGTCATTTTGTTAAAGACAGAAGAACCGCAGGAAAAAGAGGATGAACTCTGTGTTGGGATAGAGGCGGATGACGGATGTGAAAAACGTTATCGGAACACAAATATCTTACAGCTTTTATGTATGAAGCGCGATCAGTGCCGCCAGAAAAGCGAGATCACACTGCCGTCAAGCAAACCAAATGTGCAGGAAATTTTATGGAAAAGCTTAGAAATCCGCAATCTGGATACAAAAATGGGGCAGGACGGTGTAAAACTGAGTGGCGAAGTGCTCATCTCCGTTTTGTATCAGGAGGAAGAGGAAACAGACCGCGTGCAGTGGTATGAGACGGTGATTCCATTGGACTGCGGTGTGGAATGTGACGCAGGAACGGAGGCAGATATTATTTATAAAGTGAAGGCAAGACCGGCTTCCATGGAACTTGAGGTAAAGCCGGACTACGACGGTGAGGAGCGCGTTCTGGTCCTGGAACTTGTGATGAATCTGGATATCCGGGTGTGGAAAGAACAGGAGATTTCCATGTTAGAGGACGTTTATTCTCTGAAAAAGGAGATCATTCCGGTCTGCACAGGCGTGACTTTACATCATATTTCTGTGAAAAATGACAGCCAGTGCCGCCTGACCGAGCAGATGGAGTTAGCGGAAAGTCAGGAGAAGATTTTACAGATTTGTTCCTGTGAGGGAACGGTTCATTTAGAGAGCACGGAATTGACCGAACAGGGCGTGCGTGCAGAGGGGATTCTGGTCACAGAACTGCTTTATATCACGACCGACGATCAGATGCCAATCGGTTCTGCCAGAGAGATTTATCCATTTGAACAGCTCATTGAAATCCCACAGCAGACGGCGCGGACAGAGCGCAATAAGCCGGAAGAGTTGGAGGCTTTGGAGCGGAAAAATAAACTGCAGACAGAGCTTGATTGCAGGATCAGCCAGTTGTCCGCGGTCATGCTCGATCAGGATCATGTGGAAATAAAAGCGGTGATCGGATTAGATTTGCTTGCATTTGAGCAGGAACAGATAGATAATATTACTGATATGCGTGAGGAGGCTCTGGATATGGAGCAGTTACAGAAGCGTCCGGGACTGGTCGGTTACATTGCAAAAGATGGGGATTCGCTTTGGAGTATCGCAAAGGAGAATCACACAACGGTGGAAGATATTCTGCGGGATAATCACCGGACGGATGAGGATCTGTGCAGAGGGGAAAAAATTCTGATCGTAAAGAAAGTGGAACTGAACAGTTACGAATCGTAATTGTGAAGTACTGAAAAATCACAAAAAGACAATGAAAAGCAGATTAAGAAGAATTGAGATAACATGATAGAGGTAACACAGATTCGAAAAAGTTATGGAAAAAAGAAAGTACTGTCCGATATCACCTTTCAGGTTAAGCCGGGGGAGTGCGTTGCGATCGCAGGGAAAAACGGCTGCGGCAAATCTACCTTAATGCAGATCATGGCGGGCATTTTAAAGCCGGATGGCGGTGAACTATGCTATTTTGGAAAAAAAGCAGCCTACAAAAGCAGTACATTTCGTCGGTTTTGCGGTTATGTGCCGCAGGAAAATCCGTTGATGGAAGAACTGACGGTGCAGGATAATCTGAAACTCTGGGGCGGCAGCCACAACGCCAACACAAAAGAGCTGGTCGCACAGTTTCAACTGGAGGATTTGTTGCAAACAGAGGTAAGCAAACTTTCCGGTGGTATGAAACGGCGTTTGAGCATTGCGTGTGCACTTGTGGAGAACCCGCCATTTTTACTGATGGATGAGCCGACGACAGCTCTTGACCTTTATTATAAAGAGAGCATTCACCAGTGGATGAAAACCTATCAGCAGAAAAATGGAATCATCCTTATGACGACGCATGATGAGAGCGAGATACGCAATGCGGACAGATGCCTTTTTATGGATGAGGGCAAAGTGCAGGAATTAGATGCAGAAGATATTTTGCAAAAGTTTGCAGGCATGTCAGAATGACAATCAAGTACAAATACTAAGGAAACAGAGAAAAACAAGGGAGGATTCGTTATGAACGAACAATTTGAAACACAAAATCCGGTGGAGAATACTGTGACACCGGCAAACCAGATGGAAACACCAACACCGGAAGCACCAAAAAAGAAAGGAAACAAAATCTCCATCATTGCGGGCGTGGTGGCAGCAGTGGTTGTCGCGGGCGGCGTTGGCGTATTTGCAGCGGTCAAAACAGGAGCTTTTTTAAGCCCATCAAAAAAGGTATTGCTTGCAGGTGCAAAGACTGTGAGTGACATGGGAAGTTTGGGAGAGACATTAAAAGACTGTGTTTCCCTGTATTCGGATGAGTATACACTCAAAATGGATCTTTCCATGAACGAGGGCGATATTTCCATGGAGGGGCGCAGTTCGAATGAGCAGAAGCAGATAAAAGGAAATCTCAATATTTCCGGTGCACCATCGATTGATTTTTTAGCAGACATTGGTGCGGACAGTGTGCAGGTGGAAGTCCCGACAATCAGTGAACGCCTGTTTACCTATGATTACAGAAATGAAAAGAGTGGATATCTGCTGGAAATGGTAGACCAGGATACGCTCGATGCAGTGGATGCGACGCTTAAGGCTGCTTATGATAACCAGAATTCAGATGAGTTCCGCAAGAAAATGTTAAAAGTTTACGCGGATGAATACAATACGCTGGAATTTTCCAAAGTGGACGCAAAAGACTTTACCATCGACGGAACAGAGCGCAGTTGTAAGGGATATCAGACGGTTGTGACCAAAGAAAATGTGAATCATGTGATCGATGGACTTGAGACACTTTACGGGGAAGATTATCAGGAGCTGATGGATGCACTTGATCTGACCGCAGCAGATTTTGTCGCGTCTATGAGAGAGGCAGTGGAAGAGTTTAACGACAGCACGACACTTGTATTCTACTTATACAAAGGTCAGTATGCAGCGATTGATATTATACCGGAAAATGATGTTTCCTTTGAAGTCCAGTTCCTCGGCGGTGACACGAGAATGCAGAACATGATCCTCCTTGCAGATGATGAGAAAGTGGTCGAGGTTCAGGGAAGTAACGAGGGTAGTGTCGAGACAATCACGATGATCGCCGAGGAAAACGATACCGTAAAGTTCACGTATGACAGTGACAGCGGAGATATCACAATGGAAGCAAAATATGATGAAGAATCTTATAATTTTGCAGGAAATCTTGCAGTCGATAAGAACAGCATGGTCATTACCATTGATGATCTCGGAAGTGCCTCTGAAGATGTGAGCGGTAGTATCACATGGAAAAAAGGTGCCCAGTTTGAGGAAGTTTCCGGCGATACCTTTGACCTTGGAAATGCAACGGAAGAGGAATGGCAGGATCTTCTTCATGAAATCTTTGCAGCAATGTTAGGTGGATTTTAATTCATGAGATTTTTTCTTCGATATCTGTCACTTGAGGGTAAAAAAAGCCTGATAGCGGCGAGAAAAAGCATGGTAAAGTTTATAGTAATGTTATTACTGATCGCAGGCGGAGTGCTTGCGGTCAGTCTCGTTATGAAGGATGCAGGTGTGTTCCAGACGGCGGAGATTGGCGTTGTGATACCTGAGGATGAGGCACAGACGAAGATGGTGGCGCAGTTTATCTCTGCGATGGACAGCGTGAAAAGTGTCTGCCACTTTCAGTATCTGGATCAGGGAGAAGCGATGGCATCGCTGAAAGAGGGTACTTTAGATGCAGTGCTCTCACTTCCGGAGCAGTTTTACGAGGATGTGGATTCCGGGAAAAATACACCGGCAACCATTTATTTCCCGGAAAATGCTCCGTTAAACACGAGAGTGTTCGGTGAACTTGTGGCGGACGGCGTCTCCCTGCTTCGGACGGCGGAGGCTGGTGTCTATGCCACCTACGATACCGCGCAGATTTATCAGGCGGAAATCTCAAGGGATCAGATTGGGGATGTGATCTCCGAACTTTATATTTATGAGGCGTTTGACCGCACTTCGGTTTTCCAGAAAAATGTGTATTCTTCGCTTGGAAAAGCAGACATCCATCAATACTATTTTTCTGCGGCTGTTTTGCTCCTCTTTCTGATGATGGGGGTCAATTACGGTTATCTGTATCAGAAGCAGAGCCGTGCTGTGGAGGAAAAAATCAGAATTTACGGTATCGGCGAAGGAAAAAATGCATTGATCAAAGTGCTTCTTATGACCGTTCCGCTGTGGCTTGTGGGAGTTTTGGTGTATGCTGTGGGCTGTCTGGTATCAGGGAAGTATCATCTGTCTTTTTTGTGGTTTGACCGGGAGGTGCTGCCTGGAACACTGCTTCTTGCAGCGGTGATTGCAGCGTATTTTCAACTGATCTATACGATTTCGGGAGAGAGCACCAGAGGAACGATCGTGCTGCTTGCGGTCAATGTTTTTCAGATCATGGCTTCCGGTGTTGTGATCCCTACTGCATATCTGCCGGAACTTTTTGGAAAAATCGGAACCTTTTTTCCACTGACCTTTTGGGACAGCTATTATCTGAAATTATTGTTTTTCGGAATCAAAGGGCAGGAGACAAGGCAGCTGATTCTCATGTTTGTTGTGCTTTTTGCGGCCAGCGTGTTATGGGCAAAAGCGGCAGGACATTTTGGAAAGGTAGAACGGGAGGAACATAAAAAAGGAGGCAGTCTGACCGTCGGAGGGTTTGGAAAATCAGCGCTTTTCAACTGGTACTTTTTACAGTTGAAAGCGAGGCTGAAACGCGGGACAAGCCTGCTGTTATTAGCGTCCATGTTTTTTGTGGTCTGGTTTGCCGGACAGATCTCCATGCCGCAGTCTGACAATGTGACCGTTGGAATTGTGGAAACAGACGGAACGCATGGAAAAGAAGTGCTGGAACATCTGACACAGCGTGAAAGTCTTTTTTCCTTTGTGATGTACGACAGCAAAGAGGCGTTGCAGGAGGATGTCATTGCAGGAAAACTGGAGTGTGGTTTTTATTTTTCCAACAATTTTGAAAAGAAATTTGAGCATGAAAAGTTAAAAAACAGTGTGTCGTATCTCTGTACACCGCTTACCACGAAGGGCGAGGTGGCGCGTGAGACCTTTTATGCGGCGCTGTTTGAGGTGTATGGAGCACAGATGCTGAGTGCAAGGACAGAGCAGCTGTTTGGTGATGATGCAAACGCAGCGCGTGATGTCCTGCTTGCCAATTATGAAAAATATCTCAAAGGAAACGAAGTTTTTCAGGTTAATGTGGAGCAGACAGAGGCAGTGGAGACGACAGAGAAAGAAAAACAGGTATTTCCACTTCACGGACTTGTGGCATTGTTTCTGTTTTTGATCATATATGTGGAATACGGACGACGTTTTGACGCCGGCAGTGGAAAACCATATCTGGCACTTCCGGCGCCACTTGGCGAAGGATTTCAGATGATGGGACTTCTCGCAGCGGGAACCGTTCCGGCGGTGGCTGGCTTGGTGTTACTGCTTTGTTCCGGGGAGAGCCGCGGACTCCTTCGGGAGATCAGCGCCATGATATTATTGCTGGCAGCCTGTATCGTGTGGATATGGATTGTTGGAAAATGGATACAAAATCTGACCAGTTTTACATCCCACATGTTCCTGCTTGTGTTGATAAATCTGGTGTTCTGCCCGGTTCTTGTGGATATTGCAGCCTTCATTCCGGCATTAAAATTCGTGCGGTACCTCTGCCCGGTGGGAATCTATCTGGAATTTATTTCATTGTAAATTTATGGAAAGGCTAACTATTGCATAGCAAAATGTGTTAAAATAGACATGACATTGCAGATAGAATATCAGATAATTGTGTAACTCAACATAACGTAAATTGAATTGTGAAAAATTAACAAAAGACATGAAAGACATTGGGGAACCGCCGGTTCTTAGAAAGCAGGTACGACATTTTTAATCAGGTCTGTGCATTTACTGCACAGACCGTGCGAAGATGATTCAGGTGTGAGCAAATTCCTATCTGCGTAGCAGATTTTAAATGAATTTGCGAAGTACTGCGAAGAATGAGCAGTACCGCTGCGAGTGACACATAGCGGGAGCGTGTCTTGAATGTTTTTGTTGATTTTGAACAATTTGAAATAAAGGTAAGAGGAGTTACACAATTATCGTTCATTTATTTTCACACAAGGAGATTAACGCTTTTATGAAATTTTTACGAGCGATGAAAAAGATAAAGATAAAAAAGCAGATCATAGCGGCAGTTATGGCATGCGTGCTTGGCATTGGAGGCATATACTCAGTTCATGCGTCCGTTATTAACGATGCAAAAAATAAGAAAAATGAAGCGCAGCAGGAGTTGGATAATCTGAACAGCCAAATTGATGAGATCCAGGCGGCACAGAGTGATCTTCAGGAGGAAATGGACGCTTATGATGACCAGCTCATGGCACTGCTCACAGATATGGATCTTCTGGAAAACGATATGGATGCAAAGCAGGATGAGATTGACCAGGCGAATGCTGATCTGGAAGTCGCACAGGAGAAAGAGCAGACGCAATATAACGCGATGAAAACGCGAATTCAGTATATGTATGAAAACGGTGACAGTAATTACTGGGAAGCGATGATGGGAGCAACGAGCATCACCGACCTTTTAAACCGTGTGGAATATGTATCCGAAGTGTATGATTACGACAGAAAGCAGCTTACTGCTTATCAGGAGACGGTACAGCAGGTGGCAGATCTGAAGGATCAGTTAAATGCACAGCTGGCAGAGATGGAAGAGCTAAAGATCAGTTATGAAGATCAGGCATCTTCCCTGCAGGCTTTGATCGCAGAAAAAAGCGCTGCGATGGATAATTTTGACGCCCAGCTTGCAAGTGCAAAAAGTCTTGCAAGCCAGTATGCAGATACGATCAAAAAGCAGAACCAGATCATTGCAGATGAACAGGCGCGTCAGGCAGCAGAAGAGGCAGCCGCAAGGCGGGCAGCGCAGCAACAACAGCAAAATGCAGGAAATCAGTCAAACACAACGGGCAATGACACAAATGCGTCAGCTTCAGGTTCAGGAACCGGTTTAACATCTTCAGGTTTAAACCCTGCACACACTACGAATGTAAGCGGAAGTGATGTGGTGGCCTTTGCGAGCCAATATGTCGGTTATCCGTATGTGTACGGCGGAAACAGTCTGACGGAGGGGGCTGACTGTTCTTATTTTGTCATGGCATGTTTCGGACAGTATGGAATCTCGCTTCCGAGAAACTCTTATTCCATGCAGAGCTGCGGACAGGCAGTAAGCTATGACTGCGCACAGCCGGGAGATATCATCTGCTATCCGGGACATGTTGCAATCTATATGGGAAATGGAAGGATCGTGCATGCTTCCAGCCCGACAAACGGAATCTGTTACGGAAGTGCGACGTATCGTACAATCCTGACGATACGACGGGTGTTATAAAGGAATTGTAACTTTCTGGAAAAAGTGATATAATATCTTGCAGAGTTTGTCTATACTAACAGTTAGATAATTGCGAAACTTCTAATAAACGAGCAGGGGATTCGCAGCTATCGGAAACTGACAATGAAAGAAGGAGAAATATTATGCAGTTTGAACAGTTACAAAAAGATATGATAGCAGCCATGAAGGCAAGAGATAAAGTTCGTAAAGATGCGATTTCCGCACTGGTATCTGCAGCGAAGAAAGTAGCCATTGATGAGGGATGCAGAGACAACATCAGCGAGGAGATCGTTGACCGTGTCATTTTAAAGGAGATCAAATCTGTAAAAGAGCAGATTGATACGTGTCCTGCAGAGAGAACAGATTTGAAGGAAGAATATCAGGCTAGATATGATATTTATCAGGAATATGCACCAAAAATGATGTCCGCAGAGGAAGTGGAAGCATTTATCACTGAGAAATTTGCAGATATCGTTGTGGGCAGGAACAAAGGAATGATCATGAAAAATGTGATGCCTGAATTAAAAGGCAAGGCAGAAGGAAGCGTGATCAATCAGGTAGTTGCAAAACTTTGTCAGTAAGCACCATACAGAAGGGCGCGGCGATAATATGGAGAAGCGAATACGTTTTACAATCATACTTGTACTCATTTTGATCGTTGTCATAGCGTTTTCTTTCCAGTCGAAAGAGAAGAAGGAATATCTGGTTTACAATGAGGCATTAGATAAGACTGCGGTTACCGTGGATGATGTATCATTGACTTTGAAAGATATCGCATTTTATGTAGCTTATGAGGAAAAAACAGTTCAGGAACAGGCGATACTCTATAACCCGGACAATCCAAGACAGTACTGGAATGTTTATACAGACGGGCAGTTTGTGAAGCTTACTGCAAAACAGGCAGCATTGGATATGGCTGTGCATGATGAGATTTTTTATCAGATGGCTGTAGCAGAGGGCGTGAAGCTGGACGTGACGGAGCAGGAATATCTTGAAAATGATGAGAGTGATTTCTGGTCTGATTTAGAGGACTGGCAGAGAGAACAATTGGGGATTTCAGAGGAAGAACTGGATTCTGAAATGGAGAAAATAGCACTGGCTGACAAATATCAGAGTATTTATGCAGAGATGAACCAAAAAGAGTACGAGGCATATAATTTTAATGGGGAAGCCTATGAGGCACTTTTGTCGGAACACAAATACAGTGTGAATGAAAAAGTATGGGACAGAGTGGATTTTGGCTCTGTCACGCTTGATAATTAGAAAGTAGAAAAGAGAAAAATTATGTCAGTAAAAATTGGAAGAAACGATCCATGCTGGTGTGGAAGTGGCAGAAAGTACAAGGCATGCCATGAAGCATTTGATGAGAAGATCGCAAGATATGCGTCACAGGGACATATCGTGCCGCAGCGTAACATTATTAAAAATGCAGAGCAGATCGCAGGCATTAAAGAGAGCTGTAAAATTAACATTGCAGTGCTTGATTACATTGAGAAAAATATCCATGAGGGTATGAATACGGCAGAGATTGATAAAATTGTTTATGATATGACAACAAGCATGGGCGGAATCCCGGCGCCACTCAACTATGAAGGATATCCATTTTCTGTGTGTACCTCTGTGAATGATCAGGTATGCCACGGTTTTCCTTCCAAGGATGTGATCCTAAAGGCAGGGGATATTATCAATGTTGACTGCTCTACCATTTTAAACGGATATTTTTCTGATTCTTCGAGAATGTTCTGTATTGGTGAGGTCAGCCCTGAGAAGAAGAAACTTGTTCAGGTGACCAAAGAGTGTGTCGAACTTGGATTAAAAGAAGTAAAACCATGGGGATTTTTAGGTGACATGGGGCAGGCGGTCCATGACCATGCATTTTCCAATGGATACACAGTTGTCCGTGAAATTGGCGGACATGGTGTAGGCCTTGAGTTCCATGAGGAGCCGTGGGTAGGATATAATTCCAGACGTGGACAGGAAATGCTGATGGTTCCTGGCATGATTTTTACAATTGAGCCGATGGTGAACATGGGACAGCCGGATATCTATGTTGATTCCGATAATGACTGGGAAGTGTATACAGATGATGGACTTCCATCCGCACAGTGGGAGATTATGGTACTTGTGACGGAGGACGGACATGAAGTCCTGTGCTGGTAAGCTGAATAGTGTGGAGAAGAAAAAACAGCATAGCCGTGAGGCTATGCTGTATGTTTGAAAAGCCGTATGTGGAGCGGCTCGCCGAGGTATTTGATAAAATGCCGGTAGATCACGATTGCCGTGATCAGAAAGCTTCCAATCTGAATCGATGGAACTTTTACGGTAAACAGCACACAGAATGCAAACAGTCCGAAAGTCACGACGGACCGGAAAGAATGTGGGCTGACCACAACGATCAGGGAAAAGAAAATAAAGAAAAATGCAAGGTACACTGCCGGACGCATCTCCGGAAACAGACCAAGCAGAACTCCAAAGGAGGCGGTAATTGCTTTACCGCCTTTTTCTTTTTGAAAAAATGGAAATGCGTGTCCGAACACCGGCGCGATGAGCACCGGGATAAAAAGCAGCGAATGCACATCTAAAAAGTGCTGTCCAAAAAATACCGGCACAAATCCCTTTGCAAGCTCTAAAATCAGGGAGAGCATTCCGCAGAAAAATCCGCCATACATAAAGGCATTGGCAACGCCCGGATTGTGGTCTGCCGGAAGTTCCCGGATATCAACGTGCCGGATGATTTTTGGCACCCAATAAGCAAACAATGTGCTTCCAAGGACGAATCCAAGAAGCGTAAAAAAGAGATATAACATAAAAACCCCTTTCTATTCATGAGAAACAAGCCGTTCTAACAGACTGACAATCTGCATGGCGGCTTCAGGCTTACGTTCTCTGCACTGTGCCTCTGACATCTGTTCACGCAGCGAATCATTTTCAATCAGTGCTTTGCCAAGCTGTACCTGCTTTGCAAGATGCTTCGATGAGACAGAGAGATGTCTTGCACCAAAAAACTGCAGGTTTGCAGTTTCACATCCAGGAATCGGAGCCGTGTGGACAATCGGAATATTTTTTACCAGAGATTCTGTCGAGGTAAGTCCGCCCGGCTTTGTGTAAATGACATCGCAGGCATCCATAAAAAGGGATACATGATTGGTATATCCGATAATATGGACCCGTTTGTTAAAATGAAATTCTTTCCGCAAAATGCGTTCGATCTTTGCATTATTTCCACAGATGATCACAATGTGTTCTCCGTTCCGGCAGCGGAGTGCTAACTCAGCCGCAAAAACAGCCAGTTTTCCAAATCCCATACTTCCGCTCATGACGAGAAACATCGGAACATCCATCGGGAGGTGCAGTTTTTTTCTTGCAGCTTCCTTAGACAGATTTCTGCAGAAATCCTGCCGCACCGGAATGCCATAGGGAAGCAGTTTCTCTTCCGGAACGCCGCGTTTTACATACTCCGGGATCAGATCCTCGTGTGGAATCACATAATAATCGAGATTTGTCTCCTCCCAGAATGGAATACAGGTGTAGTCTGTTCCAACCGCAACTGCCGGCATATGCAAAAGTTTTTTCTTTTTCATGTAAGTCATTGTCTCCGCAGGATAAAGGTGCGGAGTGAGAACAATGTCAAAATCATGTCCGTCAATATAGGAGGCTAATTTTTTTCCCAATAAGGCGTTGGCAAAATAGACGGGAGATTTCCGTCTGGAACTTGAGATCAGCATTCCTGCTTTATAAATAAATCCAAAAAAGAATGGAATATGTTTTACTATGCCAACATACGCTCCGGCAACGGCATGGGAGGTGCGTTTCCCGGATAAAAGAAACATATCCATCATTTCTACTGTATGCCCTTTTGATTCGGCGGCCTCCTTTACAGCTCTTCCGGCACTGTTGTGTCCTTCACCCGTATCACAGGATAATATCAAAATTTTCATAAATCTATAGAATACCTTTCAAATTTCGGCTATAATCAGTGTAGCATATCGTATGTAAAATTACGAGAGAGAATTCTGGCGTAAGAATATCATTCAGGAGAGAGAGCATGAAACTATCAGAAAAAAAGGGAACAGAACAGTCAAAAAAGAAATCCGTCGGAAAAGCAAAGAAAGCATCTGAGGTAATAAAAGTTCCGGGAGACTGGCTTTATATGACACCACAGGAAATCGGTGTAAGACAGATATATGAAGCATTTGGGGAACAGGATGGCTATGAATTGGAAATCTGGGAAGATGCCGGAGTTCTTGAGATTGGAATGTCAGATGGAGCTTCTGTAGATATCGAGACAGCACAGATCCATCCAAAAGACGAGCTTACGGCTTCTTTTGCAGCAGAACATCAGGTGAAAACGGTTTTCCTAGTGACCTTTAAGCCGGAAACTTATGAGGAGGCAAAAAAGGTCATGCGCAGGATCATGGATAAAACCGGCGGATTTTTCTGCGGAGATACCGAAGACTTTACACCGATGTTAGCTTGATAAAATGGAATGGTTGAAACACAGGGAAGCCAGAATAGATAAATGAGAGGCAGGATACGGATGTGAACTTTGATTACATAAAAGAGGCAGAGCCTTCTACAGATGACTTGAGACAGCTATATGATTCATTGTATCAAAATTTGGAAAAAGCAGAGGAATTATATTGGACAAAACCACAGAGATGTGGCATGATGCTGCGCAGGGCAACGGAAAAGATCTGCCGTATTTATAATGGCTATTATGAGATCCATTTTCCGGAGAGTGCTACGCTGGAAGATTATCTCTGTTATACAGGAGATGATGATCATAATGCCATGGTCAGCCGTTTTTTAAGTGTTGTGCGCAAAGAGCAGAGAGATCGTCTGGAGTGGCTTCGCGTGTGGGGCGATGAATGTGTTTTTATGGAGGAAAATCCGGATCAGATCAGGCATAATGCGGATAAACTTTATCTGAATGTCAAAAAAATGATGGTGTACATGATGGAGGCAACAAAAGAAATGTGCCTGCGCATCGATCATATGGAGAATCTGCAGGGAAGAAGTTTTGCAGATGATATTTTGCCAGGTTATCAGTCAGAAGAAGAATTAGAGGCTTTGGAAGAACAGCGGCAGAAGGAACAGCGGAAGAGTTTCTGGTCATCCCTGTTTGGAAAGAAAGAAAAGTAGAAAATACAATGAAACAGTTTTGCAGGGCTGCCAATACGGAGGTGTAAATGAAAAAAATATTATCAGGTTCCTACTATATCGTAACACTTCTGGGCGTGCTGTTTGTTGTCGGCAGTTTTCTGTTTGCAACAAATGAAACACATTTCCGGAAGGGGGAGATCGCAGGACATCAGCAGATCACGCCCCAGAGCATTACACAGGTAGATGAAATGACAAAAGAATACATTTTCTCAGGAGAGCAGTTTACGGGGAAAAATATATGTCTTGCTTTTTATTCAATCCATCTTGGTATTGAAGTGTATGAAGATGGCGAGCTGATTTATAATCTGAAGCCGGTTTCAGGTATTTTTGGCACAACACCCGGGTCTGTCTGGAATTTTCTGGAGATTGATCCGGATTGTGGGCAGGTCATTGTGAGGACACATGCTGCGTACGAGAGAGTGGGCGGCGAGACCCTGTCTTTTTATATCGGCGAGGCAGTCGATGAGGTGCTGTATCTCATACGCAATTCTGCAATAGGTGCGTGTGTGTGTCTGTTGGAACTGGCAATCGGTATATTTCTGATCATGTATTTTATCATTGGCAATAAAGGGATACGCATTGAAAACTATGTTTTGTATTTTGGATTATTTGCTGTGCTGATGGGCGCATGGTCTTTGAATGAGACGGTGATGATGGCGCTTCTGGTCAAAAATACAGTGGCAGGTTCTATTCTTGGGTATATTTTGATCATGCTTATGCCAGCACCTTTTGCGATGTTTGTGCAGGGTTTTTTAATGCCGGAAGATAAATGGGCTGCCGGATCAATCACATTTTTAAGTGTTTTGAATATGGCGGCATGCGTTCTGCTCCATATGACAGGAGTACTTGAATTTCGGAATTCTGTAACATTTACCCATATATTAATGGCTATGGATATCCTATATCTGGGATATGCATTGGTTCATTACGTGAAGAAGCACGGCATGGATAGAATCGCAAAGACGAATATTGTGGGAATTATCATTCTTTTTGCTGCATTTGCTGCAGATATTATATTTTTTTATGTTATTTCAACTGTTGTGGATATTCTGGGAAGAACAGGATTCCTTGTTTATATCTGTCTGCTGGCATGGCTTGCAGCATCAGATTCCATGGAAAAACTTCATGAAGGACAGAAAGCTGCCATCTATAAAGAACTTGCATTGAAGGATATTTTGACCGGACTTTACAGCAGGAATGCCTATGATGAATGGGAGAGAGACAATCAGCATCCGGACAAGACCGCCATTGTCATGTTAGATCTGAATAACCTGAAAAAGTGTAATGACCGGTATGGCCATGAGGCAGGCGATACCTACCTGAAAAAGGCATCGGAGATGATCACAAATGCATTTTCACAGGAGAATACAGTATATCGTATTGGTGGAGATGAATTCTGTGTGATCATGCCGGATGCCAAGGAAAATAGCATAGAAGGAGCAATGGACAGACTGAAAGAGCTTCAGAAGCAATACAAAGGAACAGATCATTCAGTGGAAGTGGAGATCGCCTGCGGCTATGCGTTCTATGATGACAATGTGGATCAGAGTTTTGTGGATACAAGAAAGAGGGCAGATACGCATATGTATGAAAATAAGCGTATGCTAAAGGGAAAGGAACCGCGTTAATTTAAAAATTGAATAATAAAAAGGATTCCCCTGCATACAATGTAAAAACAAGTATTGCAGGGGAATTTTTTTGAAAGGTTATATTGAGGAAAGAGCAATTGAGATAGCAAGATATATTATCGACAACAACACGACGGTAAGACAGGCAGCAAAGCATTTTGGGATATCGAAATCAACGGTACATGCGGTTGTAACAATATAGAACGAATTGTGTGGGTGATAAGTTAAAAAATAGAAATAACTATTATATGGATCATAAAGGTATTTGCATTCATGATTTATGAGCTGCAGATACCTTTTTGCGTGTAAAATTTTCGCGAAAAAAACATTTCCTTTTATAGAAGGCGAAAAATATAGCTCGCACTTCTAAATAAAAGTCTTTGACTGCACTTTGCGTGCAGATATAGGCTGGAAAAGGAAGGTAAGAAATTATGACATTACGGGAAATCTGTGAAACACTCGGGGTATCCAGAAGGGCTCTTCAAGGGTATGAGAAAGCAGGACTGGTGACAGCAACAGGCCGAAACAAATATGGACATTTACTTTACGACAATGCTGCTGAAACGAGAATTGCACAAATCAAGTTTTATCAACAGTTAGGCTTTTCGATTAAAGAAATTACAGTCATTATTGATGCACCAAATGCTGTAATAAAAACGGCTCTCGAACGTCAGGTACAGAAATTGAGCGAAGAGAAGGCAGAAATGGATGAGCTGATTGAAAAAGCTAATCAAATGATTACCAAGTTGTCAAAAGAAATTAGCAATTAAAGGGAGGATGAACAAATGAAGAACAAGAAAAAAACAATAATATTAATCGTAGTGGTTTGCATTGCAGTAGCAATTGTTAGTGCTATAGTAATCTATACTTGTTACCACAGATGGAATACTACAACATGTACAACACCGAAAATTTGCAGCATTTGTGGGAAAACGGAGGGAGAACCGCTGGGACATCAATGGATAGACGCAACATGCACGAAACCGAGAACCTGCGGTGTCTGTGGACAAACGGAAGGAGAGGCATTGGGACATCAATGGAGCGATGCAACGTGTACCGAACCTCAGACTTGCTCTGTATGTGGCGAAACAAAGGGAAAGGAACTTGAACATGATTCGGGTACATGGGAGACAATCAAAGAACCTACCTGTACAGTAACAGGAGAAAAAGAAACAAGCTGCAAAAGATGCGGGAAAAGTCTGGTGGAAGAAATCCCGATGACAGAGCACACTCTGGGAGAATGGACAGTTACAGAAGACTATAAAATAAATCGTGACGGTACAGTTACACCGGGAACCCAAGTATTGCCCTGTTCTGTATGCAATACAGAAATCGAATCAAAAGAATATACGATAGAACTTACAAATAGTCAAAAGAATGCGGTTATTCGGGCATATGAAGAAGAAAATTTTTGGCATGTATCAAGAAACTATTTGATTAATGATGTCTTGGTTGGATTTGATTACTTTAGCGTCGAAGATGCAACCTTTGCAGTTGATCATATGGATGTGGATTTTGATGAACAGGCAGTATTGTATGTCCAGCAAAACTCGGCAGGACAATCTAAGGGTGAGATTACACAGATGATGCGTTACTATGGATATACCAAAGAACAGATTAATAATGCTTTGGAACAGGCAGGATTTTGATCTTTGAGTGAAAGACATTGTTGTACAGATAGATGAAGGTATCATTGGGAAATAATATATCAAAAGGCGGGCTGTAGTGGCCTGCCTTTTGGAAGAATGAGCTATTTGAATACAACAATATCATTTGGAGTGCATTCTAAAATAGAGCATAGTTTTTCGACAGTTAAAAGAGTTATATTCTTGTTCTTTTTCAAGCTGTCCAGGGTTTTGTTATCTATTATTAGCTGTATTAACAGAGTATGTAAAAGAGAAAGGTGAAAATGAGTTTACCAGAGCAGGGGCGTTAGCTGCTATGCGTAGAGCTGGAAGTAAATATAAATCAGGAAGTGTAAGTGCTAATCTGTCTTATAGGTGTTGTGCTAATATTCCGAGGTATTATAAGCCGATGTATAATGATTATGAGAAGATTGGTGATGGTTTATATAGAATAAAGAATTTCAATAATTAATATGCTATAACAGCCTCAGCGGACTATCTGTTGGGGCTTTTTGTTTGCGAAAATTACTCAAAGCACTTATAAGAAAGCTTTGACTGCACGTTACGTGCAGAGATATTCTACAAAGAATAATCAAAAAGGAGGTCGTTTTTTAGGATAAATTGTAGATTTTCAAAGTTATATAAATTATAATTAAATGAATAGTGTTATTTATACACGGGAGGAGATTGGGTCATGAATACATATTCAGAAGCATTTGAGTTGTTAGGAAAAAGTATTAAAGCGAATGATTTTTACATTTTAGTGGTTGCACTGGTGGCAGTAGGTCTGTTCCTGCTCACATTCTTAAGTGCGATTGTAATTAAGGGAAAAATTAAAGATTGGAAAAAGGAAAGGAATTCTAAATTCTCAGGATTCTTATGTCAATGTCTTAAAGTTTTTTATACATTATTTGGGACATCAATCTCAATATTTCCATTACTAGGAATGTTTGGAACAGTAATAGGTTTGCTAGGACTTGATTTGGCAACAGGCGACATGGAGAATATAAGAGCTAATTTCTTTATAGCACTTACATCAACTGCATGGGGAATTATATTCTCAGTTCTATTTAAAATACTTCATGCATTAATTGCTGATTATGTTGAGGAACAGATTGAATTGGCTCAAAAGTTGACGGATGACATTGAATAAATAAAGAAGAGTAGGTGTGGATATGAAGAAGAGAGATGTAATATTAGATTTCACTTCTCTGTTGGATGTAACTCTGATTGTAATATTCTTCTTTGTTATCTTTAGTCATTTGGATACTGAAGACAACAGGGCAAAGACAGAGGCTAAGGTGGCTGAGTTGGAAACTGCAATAGAAGAAGCAGAAGAGCGAGAAGCAAGTGCGGAGGAACTAATTACTCAATTAGAAAAAGAAATAGATATTGTGCGTGATTCCAGTGCGAGACAGGCATCAAACATTGAAGAAATGTTGAAATACGGGAAGAGTGGAAACATTAAAATTATTTTGGTTATGCAAGATGGTGGTTGGATACTTCGTGTTAATTGTAAGGAAGAGGTATTAACTGAAATAACTTCGGATAAGGATATAGGTGCAGAACTGAAGGCTGCTATAATAGCAGCTGGGTATAGTGAAAAAGATACGATATTCTGTGATCTCGTATTTGATGGTTCACTGCCTGGAACCGCATCGACGTATCGAAAAATATCAAAGGGATTAGATGATGTTGAAGAAATATATAGATATTTGTATTATTCGGAAACGGATTTGTCCATTGGAGAGGAGTAAGAACCGATGAAAAAAATTCTTGACGGATTAAAGATAAAGAATCTTTTTAAAGGTTTCAAGTTAAAGAAGGTTCTTAAAATATTCAATCCTAAAAATTTGATAAAGTTATTTGGATTCAAAAATTTACTGATAGCTGCGTTGGTGGTAGCGGTAGTTGTACTCATTTGCTTTGGAATTGGTGGAGGATTTGGCGGAGGAGCTGGTTCTGGAGAAGGTTCTGGTAATAGCAAAGTCATGGTTAGTGATGAGAATAGTACGGCCAAAGAAGTTGTAGAAGAGGTGACATCGACATCTGAACCAATCGAAGAGACATCCGAAGTACAAGATGGTGAGGATGTATTTGATGGTGCAGTATTAGCCATCAATGTAGTTGGAAATGACTATTTTTATAACAATGAGAGAATATCATTGGAAGATTTCATGGCGATTGCCAAGGATGCTGAAGGGAAACTCGTTGTGGAAGTAAAGGACGATAATGCGTCCTTGAAAGCGTACAATAATTTACTGGATGGATTAGATGCGGTAAATATTGAGTACGTAGAAAAATGAGAGGTGATTATATGCGTAAAGTTATTGTTGTAATGGCACTTGTAGTGTTGAGTGCATTGACATTGGTGGGATGCAAGAAAAATAAGGAAGAAGACGGAAAAACAGATACAATGACAGAAGTGAGTGACAGCATGGAAAAACAGGATGATACTGTAGAGACCAGTACAGAAGCATCAGTTGAGACAACAGCTCCTGAAGGAGAGGGAGGCGGAAATGAGTTTGTCAATGAAGGTGAAAGTGTAGAGATAAAGACTATTGCTATCTTGGTTAGTAAGGATGAATACTTTTTTGAAAATGCACCGATAACATTAGAAGAAATTGAATCTATGTTGGAAGGTGCAGAAGGTGAGCTGGTGGTAGATATAACTGATAATAATGCTACTCATAAAGCGTATGATAAACTTACAGATTTAGAAATTACCTTTATTGAAGAGTAAAATACAGGAAAGAAGTGGTTATGGGCGTTGCGGAGATATACTTAATAATTATTAATATAATCGGATTTGTATTGTATCTCATAAATATGTTGCTTTATAACTATACTGCGGAAGCCAATGTAGATAAGTTCCTGACGATAATTTCGTTAGTGGGAGGTTCGTTAGGAATTCTCTTGGCAATAGTATTATTTGACAGGAAGTCCGTAAAAGACAATATGATGTCCAGAGTTTTTGTAATATGTCTGTTTGTAATACAGTTAGTGATGTTCCTGTTCCTTAAAGGTGCAAATGGGGAGAAGATTACATTCGCATTCTGGGAGTTCTTTGCAGAGCATAAAATACTGATTATTTATAGTGTTATTATTAATTTTGTGTCATTTGCGGCATTTGCAGTAGATAAGATTAATGCTTGCGAAGGGCGTTCAAGAATTAGAATAATAACATTATTGGGTATAGCGTTTGCAGGAGGTTCAATAGGGGCTATTCTTGGAATGTACATATTTAGACATAAAACAAGAGTGGACTATTTTACAGTGGGAGTTCCGCTTATTATGATAATGCAGGCTGTAGTCATATTCTATTTAATGAATTTATAAGGTAGAAAGGGAGATTACGATGGAAGGCAAAAGGTACATTGTTCCAGAACCAGTATTGAATCAAAAAGAAAGCAAAGCGTTAACAGAATTGACAGAACGTTATAATAAACTCATCACCCCCGGAATCTTAGCAAAGACTGGTAGTAAAATTGGAAAAACTATTCCAGAACCAGTAAAAAAAATTGGCGGAAATATTAAGGATACAATTACGGAAGCGGAATTGTTTGCACAATGCATGAAGGTTGTTGGTGAGGGATTTCATATACTTGAGAAGCAAGCTGCAAGGATGTCGATAAGTGAGACAGCGATAGTTAAACAGGTCAACAAAAGTATAAAGGAAAATGAAATAACATCTTTAGAAGAGGTGTGCTTAGCAAGAGGATATGATATATCTAAAGCAGTCGAGGCCTATAAAAGGCAAGATTTATTGTGGGCATTAGCTGAGGGTGGAACAACTGGATACTTTGGATTTGCAGGATTACCATTTAATTTAGTGCTAAGTATTTTTTTGTACTATCGTGCAGTGCAGTCAGTAGCTATGTTTTACGGATATGATGTAAAAAATGACTCAGCAGAGTTAGTGATTGCTAGTGAAGTGTTTATGAATGCATTGAGTCCGAGTAGTAGTGGGTCTGATGAAATGAGCAGTATTATTGGAAAAGTTATGTTGATGACAGAGATAACGGCAGTCAAACAAACTGCTAAGAAGACGTGGTCAGATATGGCTGCTAGAGGTGGTATTGGTTTATTATTAACTCAGATGAGGGCATTGGCAAATAAATCGGCTCAAAAGGCGTTGGAAAAAGTTGGCCAGAAAGGACTAGAGAATAGCTTATTTAGAGAGATTTTTGAACAAATTGGCAAAAAACTAAGCAAAAAAGCACTGGGAAAGGCTATTCCTGTTGCAGGAGCAGTAATTGGGGCATTGTTTGATACCGCACAAATGAATACCGTATTAGAATATGCAGATGTATTTTATAATAAACGGTACATATTGGAAAAAGAAGCTAGAATCAACGCACTGCTTGGTGTTGTCGATATTGTTGTTAATGCAATCGAAGTAGAGTCTACAGAATAATCTAATATATTAAGTTAAAAAGAAGGTTGAAATACACCTTCTTTTTTATATCCATTTTTAGAGGAAGGAGGCTGAAAATAATACAAATAGTATTGAGTGAAAAAATGATACATAAAAATTGAGTTATATTTACACCTTTTGCGAGATCTGATTACCAATGGTTAAAAGTGATTTGAGAAATAGCCTGATTATATTGATAATAGGCGTGGCTCAATCAGTTTCCTGATTGACTCTAGGGGTTTGGGGAATGCTCCCAACAAGCAAAAAAAGTATTTGTGATCACAAATGCACTGCTTGCTAATTTGCGCACTTAGTATTTTTATTATTTCAAATTACGAATAATCTTTATTTAACCAAAATGTACCTTCTATAGAATTAGCAATGTGTATATATCAAGCGCATGAAAAGGATAATTGATATCTCAAATTTCTTTCCATGCGTTTTTTGAATTCTCTTTTACTGGTTAAGTTCTCGAATAACATGAAATTGTGCCTGGTAGTAAGGAATAAAGTATTGTGGGAATAGACTTGAGTACATTATTTGGGGAACGTAATTTTATTTCAAATGGAATACAATCATCTTGTGAAAAAAGATAGGTCTAACCTAAGAATCAATCTCATAGTATGGGAAAGAAGGACAAGCAAGAAGGTGGTGGGAATTCCGCTTGAAACAGAGAAAACTGAATTATCGCTTTCATAATCCGAATTCGGCAGAAGATACCGCTGATTTCTTGTGCAAGCTTTTGATTGAAGCAAATGCTGGCAAGGTGGAACGCGCTATAGAAGAAGCTGTATCAAAATGTGCAGAGGAGGGTGAGTACATAGCAGAGCCGGGGGATATAGAAACGGTGGAAGAACCGGTGAACATAAGACGTAGAAGAGCAAGGTAGAGAAGCCTTGCTCTTTCTATGGGTCTTTCTATGAAAAGAAATTAAAACACTTAAAAAATATTCTTAGAACAAAATTTGAGATAAAATCTCAAATACATGTTGCAAAACAACAAAAACGGGATATAATAAAGATAGAATGGAGGGTAAAAGATATGTTATGTCAGTTTACTGTGAAGAATTACAAGAGTATAAGAGATGAAGCGACCTTTGATATGCAGGCAGCAGCAATCTCAGAGCATGAAGATAGAATAATCAAAGACCAGGATGGTGAGATGTATTTACCAGTGTCTGCCATTTACGGTCCTAATGGTGGAGGAAAATCCAATGTTCTGGCAGCGTTACACACATTGGTTGCAAAAATTCTGCGTCCGTTGTATGCCACAGAAGACAACGAAGATAAGGTTCTTTTACAAAAAAGAATTATCGTTGAGCCATTTGCTTTTTCAGATAGCAAAAATGAACCAACAAAGTTTGAATTGTATTTCCGTACAAAGTCTGCAGAGTACAGATATATCTTGCATGTGAAGCGTGATGTGGTTATATATGAGAGCTTGGACAGAGTGAAGCTTGAGACCGGAAGACGATCTGCATTATATACAAGGGACGATAAAGGGATTGTTTTAAAAGGTGCATTTGCGAAACTGAAAGTGAGCGATGATTTATCTAAGACACTTACCTTGCTTTCCTACTTAGGTATCGCCTATAAGGAAAATGTAGTGGTTAAGGATGTGTTGAATTGGTTCGAGTTCGGCGTGGATTTCTTGAATTATGGTAATCCTATTCAGGAGCTTAGAATGGCAATATCCACATCAGAAGATGTGAAGCATCTGATGCTTGAAATGATTCAGGAAATGGATTTGGACATCGTTGATTTTAGAGTGGAAGAAAAAGAGAATGATAGGATAGAAGTGTTCACAAAACACCTTGTGGATGACGTGGAAACAGAGCTTAGTTTATCCGATGAATCAAGTGGAACAAAGAAGTTGTTTGGTCTGCTTCCTTTTATTGCGGCAAGTTTGCTTGATGGAACTGTGCTTGTAATTGATGAATTGGATGCGAAAATTCACCCAGTGTTGTTGCGTCATATCATTATGATGTTTAATGATATGAACATCAACAGACATAAAGCACAGCTGATATTTACATCCCATGATTTGTCCACAATGAATAGTGAAGTATTCCGCAGAGACGAGATATGGTTTGTGGCAAAAGGAAATGCACAGAATTCCAAACTGTACTCGCTGGTAGAGTTCAAGAATGAAAAAGGTGAGTCTGTCAGAAAGGATGCAAAGTTCGATAAGCAGTATCTTGAAGGTAAGTACGGCGCTGATCCGTACCTCAGAAGAATTATAGATTGGGGGAAAGTCAATGCCTAAAAAAGCCGGAATGGAGAAATGGAAAAAGAAACGTCGCCAAGAATATTTGGAGATGAAGAAGTATCGGTATTATATCTTCTGTGAAGGACAGCAGACGGAGCCGCTATATTTTGCGGGATTCAAGAAGTTGATAGAGGAAAATCCAATCTATAAGGATATGGTCTTGATAGAGATTGAACCTTGTCAGGCAGAAACCATGCGAGTAATCGGAATGGCAGAGGACTATGTAAAGAAGAATAAAATCAAAAAGGGGCAAATCTGGTGCGTTTACGATAAAGACAGTTTTCCGCCAGAACGATTCAATGGTGTTGTAGAACGTGCAGAGAGTTTAAACAGAGAAAATCTAGAATTACAGTATCATACCGCATGGAGTAATGAGTGTATTGAATTCTGGTTCCTGCTTCACTTTGCATATTACACGGCTAATAACCATAGAACAGAGTATATTGCATTTTTGAATGATAAGTTCAAGGAATTAGGAATCGGAAAGTATCAGAAGAATATGAATAATATCTTTGAGATTCTGATGGAGTATGGTAATCCGAAACTGGCGATTCGATATGCGAAACGAATTATGAAGGATGGAACAGGTAAAACACCAACAGAGATTGCGCCGGGAACTAAGGTGTATGAGTTGGTAGAGGAACTGGCGAAGTATTTGCCGGAGGAAGTACAAGAACGATTCATTAATTAGCACGGAAGGATTAAGATGGATATTGATACAATTAAGAAACTCATTCAAGAGTTTTTTCAAGAAGGAACGGTTACAATAGTTGGTTCGGGCCTGTCTTTAGCAGAAGGAATTCCGGGAATGTGGGAATTGGCAAAAGAACTTCAGGTTAAAGTTCCTGGAATGTTATCTACGTCAGAAGACGAGGCAAATTGGGAGGCTATTTCAAATGATTTGTCGAGCGGCGTTGGGTTAGAACAAGCTTTGCATTATACTAAACCTAACTCCACAGTTGAAGAATGCATTAGAAAAGTTACTGCGATATATATTGGTGAGGCAGAGAAATGTCTTTTTGAGGATATTGTAAGAAACGGGAAACAACTTAGATTTTCAGAATACTTACAGCAATTCAATATAAGAAATCAGGGAATGGCAGTCATTACGACGAATTATGACCGTTTAATTGAGTATGCATGTGAAGTTAATGATATAATGGCGGATACTCTTTTCGTGGGAAAGTACATATCACGTTTTAAACCGGAAGAAAGTAAGTACGCTTCTTGTATTGGGGTACATAGAAAACCAGGAAAAAGACAAAAGTTGTTACATTCTCCGATGGTAACTGTCTTAAAACCACATGGTTGTTTGAGCTGGCACTTAATTAATGGTATTCCATATTCAATACCTAATTGTTCTGTTGAAGATAGCTTGATAATTACTCCGGGATTAAATAAATATCGTGAAGGTTATAGTGTTCCCTTTGATACACATCGTGCGAAAGCAAATGAAGAGATTGATAAGGCACAAAGGTATATTATTATAGGGTATGGCTTTGGTGATGACCATTTGGAAACTCATTTAATGCAGCAATTGCGTGCGGGAAAACCATCACTTATTTTTACTCACTCACTTTCTGCTAATGCAGAAAAAATAGTAAAAGAATGTAGCGGAATTACGGCTTTTTGTCGTGTAAACAGTAATGATACGAGGGTTCTAAACGGAAAAGGCGAGAGCATTATGTCTGGTGTAAATCTGTGGGATTTACACGAAATGATAAAGGAGGTATTTTAATGGCGAATTTGTTAGATTTTAAAGAAAATGATATGTTAGGAAGAGTAACACATGTTGATACAGAGCAAATTATTATCGAGATTGAAAATGCAACAGTAATGAATAAAATATGTGTTGGAAATCTTGTGGCGATAGAAACAGCAAAGCAACATGAGAAATTAATTGCGCTAATTGATAAGGTAACTCGAAAGTATATTGATAATTATGTAGAGGAAGATGATGAGATTGATGAAATGATGGTATCATCGGCTGATTACATAAAGGTAAGTATAATTGGAACATATCATTCGGTATATGGCTCTGCGCACGATTTGTTTAAAAGAGGTGTTGAAATTTTTCCTCAAATCGAAAGTAAGTGCTATGGTATCTCGGGTCAAAACCTTCAAAATTTTATGAACATTTTGGGAAAGGATATCGATGCAGATAAACGTCTAAAGATAGGTTCATTTATGATGGACACTGCGGCAGATGCTGTGTTAGATGGCAATAAATTCTTTCAAAGACATGCGGCAGTATTGGGCAGTACTGGTTCAGGAAAAAGCTGGTGTATTGCCAATATATTGGAAAAGGCAAGTGTATTGAAGTACACCAATATTATTGTATTTGATATGCATGGCGAATACAAAAGTTTGGCAGAAGGAAGTGAACCTATTGCACAGCGTTTTAGAATTGCTGGACCAGGGGATTTGGAGGTGACGAAACCTGATGTATTGTTTTTACCATACTGGTTGTTGAATCGTGAAGAACTTTTATCAATGATATTAGATAGAAGTGACTCGAATGCACCAAACCAAGCATCTCGTTTTACGCTACATATTAGAAATTTAAAAGAGGAAACGTTAAAAAGGGAAGGTAAAACAGATACGCTTAAAACATTTACAGTGGATTCTCCTATTCCATTTTTAATAAATGATTTGATACAACAACTTATAATTGATGATACAACTAAGGGTGTTGGAAAGAATGGCGCTACTGTTAAAGGGGAATGGGAAGGTAAACTTACACGTTTTATTTCTAGATTAGAAACTAAGATAGGAGATAAAACATATGGGTTTATGTTCCAACCGACAGATGAAGCACAAAAATATGATTGGTTAGGAGAGGTACTATGTAGATTACTTGGTTATGCTGATGGTGAAAAAGGAATTAAGATTATAGATTTTTCTGAAGTGCCATCGGACGTATTGCCGGTTGTAACAGGAACATTAGCAAGACTATTGTATGATGTGCAATTCTGGATGAATCCAGAGAAACGTACGCCGTTTACGATTATTTGTGATGAAGCTCATTTGTATTTACCTGTAAAAGAAGATGCAGATTCTGTGCAAAAGCAAGCACTATATAATTTTGAAAGAATTGCCAAAGAAGGTAGAAAATACGGAGTTTCAATTCTTCCAGTCAGTCAAAGACCAGCAGATGTAAGCAAAACTATTCTTAGTCAGTGCAACAACTTTATTGTATTGAGATTGACAAACGAAAGAGACAAAGGAGTTATTAAGAATCTTTTACCAGATGCGTTAAAGAGTACAATAGAGTTTTTACCATTGTTAGATGTTGGTGAAGCATTGGTGGTAGGGGATGCAATATTGCTTCCAAGTAAAATAGTATTAGATAAACCCTCTGATGCACATAAACCAATTAGTGCAACAAGAAATTTCTGGGATGAATGGGATAATAAAGAACCAGATAATGATGCGATTATTGAAGCAATAGAGGCATTAAGAAAACAATGTAGAGTATGAGGAGGTAAAGAGGGATGATTGATTTGCACGATAGTCATGGAAAACATATAGCAAATTTTGTGAATGGTCAATTGCATGATACTCATGGTAAGAATATAGGACATTTTTTGAAACGAGAAGGCATTTTTATTGATATGCACGGAAGATATCTAGGAGAGATAGTTGATAAGAAGAGATTGCTTTATAGAAATAACTCTCCGTATAGGTCTATGTCATTTGGTGTATATGGGAATTATGGCAATGTAGGGAATTATGGAAATTACGGAAACATAGGGAGTTGTTCTTATGGTGGGTTTTCAGATGTGACGATTAAATAAGATGCTTGGAAGGATTGACTAATGAAAAAGATTATAAATTATATAATTAAATTTTTAACAAACCCGCTGCTGAAGAATATTTTGGGAATGGTTTCACTTGCATTGATGCTGGTTATTGTTGTTCTCATAAGTATGGTTCGGGTAGAAAATTTGTGGAATAAAATACTGGCTACATGTTATATAGTGGCAGTTATAGCTTTTCTGGTTGTTTTGGGAACACCAAAGACTGGGAATAGTATCGGCTTTAATAAAATGAGTATAACATCATTTGTAACATGGTGCGTTATTGTTCCAGTAATTGCAGGAATACTTACAGATGTGTTAATCATTAAAATTGCACCTGATTTGCCCATAGATGATGTGGGGTTTTGGTCAATAACAATTTGTATTACTATATCATCATTTATATGGTTTTTAACAAAATTATATAAAAAAGTCGATGTGACAAGTTATTTGGATTTATATTCAACTGCATGGATTGCAGTAGTCACTATTTTAACCACCCTATTTGATTTGCAAGAGAAGAAGGCTGCTTTTGTATTTTTACTGGCAATGTATTTTGTGCTGCAATTACTAATTAAAGGACGGATATGCAAAATACAAGAAGAAAAGAATAATTGTAATTGAGTGAAATAAAATGTTAAAGGCAAGAGGTGAAACTCTTGCCTTTTTCAATTATATTCAATATAATAATAGTTGTAACAGAACGCAACATCTCTAACAGAAAGGTTGATAAACATGAACATCGCAGCATATTGCAGAGTTTCCACAGATAAAGAAGATCAGCTCAATAGCTTAGAGACTCAAAAGGAGTTTTTCTTAGAATATACAAAACGAACAGGGGACAACCTTATTAAATTATATGCAGATGAAGGTATTTCCGGAACTAAAATTAAGAATCGTAAGGAATTCCAGCGTATGCTTGCAGACGCGGAGAAGGGCTTATTTGATATGGTCGTGGTAAAGGATATTTCCCGATTTGCCAGAAATACCGTTGATTTACTTCAGAGTGTCCGTAAACTAAAAGCACTTGGTATCGAGACACAGTTCCTTACTGCCAATATGACCAGCATGGGTAACTCTGAATTTGTATTAACCATCTTCGGTGCATTAGCTCAGGAAGAAAGCGCCAACACTTCTAAGCGTATCAAATTCGGTAAGAAGGTGAACGCAGAGAAAGGTCGTGTGCCAAACATTGTTTATGGATACGATAAAACCATCGGTGATTATTTCAATCTATCCATCAATGAACAGGAAACAAGTGTTATCCGTCAGATGTATAAGTGGTACACGGAAGAAGGCTTCGGTGGAGCCAAGATTGCCAACATGCTTAATGAACGTGGCATCAAAACAAAACGAGGGAACAACTGGAGCCAGAATTCGGTATGCCGTATTTTGACCAATGAGATATATACCGGTAAGATTATTAATGGCAAAGAAGAAATCGCTGATTTCCTGACCGGGCAGAGAAAAGAAAAGGATGAATCTGAATGGCTGGTAACTGTTCGTCCGGAATTTCGTATTATTGATGATGAAACTTTTGATAAGGCACAGGAGATTTTAAAAGGTCGTCATGATTCTTTTAAATTAACTCATGAACGCCAGAGCAACAAGTATTTATTCTCTACCCTGATTAAATGCAAGGACTGTGGGTGGTCTTTCCGCAGAACTGTTCGTCAATACAAGAATACCTATGTTCGCTGGGTGTGCTCCGGTCATAATGGGCGTGGTGCGGATAGTTGCCCCAATGCCGTAACGGTGGACGAGGAAGAACTGATTCAGGTATTGCAGGAGTACTTTCAAGATGTGCTCAGCAAGAAGAAAAAAGTAATCGACCATGTGATCAGAGAATTCCAACGAGTATATAAAGCAAAAGATGAGAATATAGAGTACGAAAAGGAGTTAAACGCTGAATTAACCAAGCTTCGTAAATCTCGTGAGAAATATATGGATATGTATACCGATGATTTGATATCCAGAGAGGAGTTAAATGAGAAAATCGGTGGAATGAGAAAAGAGATTGAGCGATTGGAAAATGAACTGAAAATGGTATCTTATCATCTGACAAAGGGAGAACAGTTGGAAGCGATTCTTAACAGTACCTTTAAGCAGATAGAGGATATTACAGATGTTCATGAAATGACCAATACACAGCTCAAACGACTGATTCAGAAAATCGAAGTGGATAAGGACGGTAATGTGGATATTTACTTGCGTCTGATTGGCGATTTAGGATTGGATGAAACTGTCTTGATTGATGGATACGAAAACACAGAGGAAAGCGAAGGCGACCATCAAGAAGAACAAGCCAAAGCAAGCAAGGAAACACCCCCAACTAAAACCGCTCCAAATTGTACTAACCGTACATAAGGATGTTACAGAACGTCTGGAAAAAATCAATGCATCTCTGGCAGCAGAGACAAGAAAAGTATTGGATGTCAATAAATCCGAGCGCCATATCCGCGGCGGGCTGGCAACGAAAGAAAAGTATTTACATATGCACGGGTAGAAGTGCAAATAAGGACAGTTTTTTAGATAAATATCATTATCAGGCATGGAAACAGCTTGCGGATAAGATAGGAGTTTATTTTGATGAGCAGATTAATGGAAGACTGCACGGAGTAAGCCGCATGGATAGTCTGGATAAAAGAAACGTTAGATGAACTTCGAAAACGCGGTTATATGCTTGCAATTGACTCCAGCAGCAAAAACACCAAAAAAATTTTGAAACAGATCGATTTGCAGGATTACTTTGATACGATCAGTGATGGAACAAATATCAAAAAATCAAAACCAGATCCGAAAGACTTCTTAAAAGCAGCAGAAATGCTTGGTCATGCACCGACAGACTGTCTGGTTGTCGAGGATGCTATGGCAGGAATTGAGGCAGCTTTTAAAGGTGGCTTTTTAAGTGTAGGACATAGCAAATCCGATTTTTAAAGATATATTGTGTCTGTAATTAGTAGAATTTCAATAAGTCTGATTTCAAGCAGATCGAGCGTGACATTCAATCTTAGGATTTCATCGGAACCTACAGTAACAAGGTGCTGATGAAATCATGGAGGGGATGTCTTTTTTGATAGTTCCAGTTCCTCGGTAGAGTTCGGTTCTAAGGTGCTCATGGCAATTCACTAGTCATAGACACTTTCCTGACTGTGGTTTACATAATGCTCTGATATTTTGTAAGAGCCAGAGGCAATATTCGAGAGGTTTAATTCCATATGAAGGTGGGGGCAGCGTCTGCAAACACGGTATAGCGGTCTGTTTCCGTCATGTCAAATCTTTCGCCATTCGCGTATAAATTGAATATTAGATGATTGTTTTGAATATGGAAATGTTGTAAGATGAATATACGAAAATATAAAGGAGCTGTTTATAAGTGAAAGATTATATTGTAAAAGAATTGGAACAAAGAATTTCTTCATTTCAGCAATTACCTTATTTGTTTGTAGGAACGGGATTTTCTATGCGTTATTCCCATGCACCTAGTTGGAATACCTTGCTATTTGATATATGGACGGTGATCAATCCAACCAAAAAAGAAAGAGATTTCAATAAATTAAAGCAAAAAATAGAGATGGATATCGCTTCAACAAAACCAGATTTAAATGCAGAAGAACAGAAGTATTATGTAAATCCGATACTTGCATCAGTTATTGAGAAAGAGTTCAATGATAGATATTATTCAGACGATGGATTTGACATAAACGTTTTTAGAGAAGATGAAAATGATGATATAATTGACAAGCATCTCAATCCATTTAAATATTTAGTTGCAAAGCAAACAAGCCAGATGACAATAGATGAAACAATGCCGGGATTTAAAGAGTTGGCATTCCTGACCAAAAATCAGAATAAGTTTGCGGGGATAATAACAACTAATTATGATGAATTGCTTGAAAAAATATTCAAAGATTTTTCTGTTTTAGTTGGTCAGGATAGTTTGTTGGTCGCTAATTCATTGAATATTTTCGAAATATTTAAAATACATGGATGTTGTAGTAAGCCGGATAGTATAATTCTGACAGAAAAGGATTATGCTAATTTTGAGAAAAAGTTAAAATATTTATCAGCAAAACTATTAACGATTTTTGTTGAACATCCTATCATTTTTATTGGGTATGGTTTGGGAGATGTTAACATTAGACAGATTTTTAGTGAAATAGCAGAATGTCTAACTGTTGAGCAGTTGGAGAAAATCAAAGATAATTTTATTTTTATTTCTCCAGCATTTGAAAAAGAGGAAGCTTTTAACAAGAATACGATGACATGGGGAAGCCGGTCAATTATTATTAATGAATTTGTACTGGAAGATTATAGTATCGTATACCAGACTTTAGCTAAAATACAAAGTTCCATGCCGATAAAATTGGCAAGAAAATTACAAGATATGGTGTGTAATTTTGTGTATTCGGCTGAAGCACAAAATAATATTTTGTTTGGAGATATTAATAGTCCTGATTTAGATGATGAAAAAGCTGCAATTTATTTTGGAAAAGCGGATACAGTAACTCAAATAGGGTTCAGCTATTTTGGAATAGATGAAATATTGGAAGATGTGCTTTTTGACAATAAGCCATATCTTGTTAATTCGCAGTTGATTGATAAAACATTTAAAAATATACGAAGCAGTGCTGGAAGTACGCTTTTACCAGTATATAAATATATTAAAGCGTTAGGTTACTCTTTGAGTAGTATTCCACTAAATTACAATATTATAGATGGATATGATGATCCAGATATTCGACCAACTTCATCGGACACGAAGAATTATATAAAAAAGGGCTCAAATTTTAATAGTATAAGAGAAATTGAGGAGACATATCCCAATCATATTCCAAAACAAGTTGCTAATATAAAGGAATTTGCAAGGAAAATTTCAACGGAAGAATTAGAAGATTATTTAAAGAAATATTATAACACAGAACTGTATCAGAGATATAAGTCATTATTTAGAAAATTAATAGCATTATACGATTTTAAAAAATATTCATAGAAATTAAAGAAGGTACAATCCCTTCAATTCAGATTTCTGAAAAGAAACCATCCAAGAAGTTCATATACCTTGTACTTTTAATGTATTACCTTTACAAGATTATTATACATAAAAAAAAGAAAAAAGCAATTGGTGATAATGCCAGTTTTAAGAATGAAAATTAGAAAAAAATCTACGTGTATACATTTGGATAGGGAAGAATAGGAGTGACAACGAATGAAAAACAAAAAATGGAAACAATTTGAAAAACTAACAGAACAATGTTATATGAATATGATTGGAGCCGATAAGGATGGGATCTGCTGGGAAAAGGCATTTGAGCTTTTAATGGAGATCGTCCGGGAAGAAAGACAAAAAGAACCGAACTGGTGTCAGGGAGTATACATGTTGGACGAAAACACAGATTATCAATATGATATTTCAGAATGGCTGGAAGATTGTCTGGATGAGACAGACATGAGAGAAGAGTATGAGGTACTTCTCGGTATGTGTGATACTTTGCTGAGTTTGTTTTCATGGCCAGACTACACAGGCTCTGATCTGAAATTCAGAAAAAGTTCTGTATTGGAGGCTTTTGGAAGAAATAATGAAGCAGTATCCTTTTGCTGTAAATGGTTTGAAAAGGAACCGGAGAATATTATGGCAGCGACAGCTTATGTCTATGCATTGATCGGGGCAAAAGAATATGAAGCAGCAGAAAAACTGATTCATCAGTTCATCATAGACGAATCAGAATGTCTTGAAGAAAATGAAATTATGTTCCGTGCCGCATCAAAGTATTATGGGGCAATCGGGGACAAAACCAAAAAGAAACAGTTAGATAAGGTGTTAAAAGAATACGAAGCTTATGTGGACAGATTGATTGAAGAAGAATGGTTAGGCAGTGACGAAGATGATTGGCTTAAGGATGAAGAGCTGCCATTTGATTGAAAAAATTTAGGTATACACATAAATGAAAATGAGCTTAATGAGTAAATAGTCCTTGCATTTCTGTTATGCACGTGTATAATGAAATTATTGTTGAAAACAATCAATCATCACGCAGGTGATGTGGATAATTGAAAAAGACATATCATACGACTGTAAGGATTGAGACAGCCGGCAGGATGATATCTGGAAAACGGGGTGCTCGCACAGGCGGGCTGAGAGTAAGCGGATGCTTTAACCCAGAACCTGATTTGGATAATGCCAACGTAGGGAGATAATGAATCACAAGTGTGTTTTTTGTGTGCAGGAATCTTTGGTTGGGTTCCTGCATTTTTTAATATGAAGAAGGCAAACAGCATGAACATCACAAGAGAACAGTTAAAATTATACGCTGTCACAGACCGTAGCTGGCTTGGCAGCGAGACACTGTATGAGCAGGTAGAGAAAGCGTTAAAAGGCGGCGTGACCTTAGTGCAGCTTCGGGAGAAAACTCTTGATGAGGCTGCTTTTGAGAAAGAAGGACAGGAGTTATTAGAACTTTGTCATCATTACAACGTACCGCTTATCATCAATGACAACGTGGAACTTGCAAAAAAAATCCATGCAGACGGAGTTCACATCGGACAGGCTGATATGGAGATGAAAAATGCAAGAGAGCTTCTTGGAGCAGATAAGATTATCGGCGTGACAGCAAAGACGATAGAGCAGGCAAAAGCAGCAGAAGCTGCCGGAGCAGATTATCTTGGAAGCGGAGCCGTTTTTGGAACAAGCACGAAAGCAGATGCAAAACCGATGGAATTAGAATTATTTCAGGAAATCTGTGAGAGTGTAACAATTCCGGTTGTTGCGATCGGAGGGATCAACGCAGACAATGTCCTTCGGCTGAAAGGCAGAAAGATGGCGGGAACAGCAGTTGTCAGCGGCATTTTCGCATGTGAAGATATTGAAAAAGGAACAAGAGAACTACTTGAAAAAGTAGAAAGTATCATTTAATTAGGTAGGAACTGCAGAGCAGTTTTTATATACAGCGGCAGATTGGGGGCACCACCTTAGGTCGCTATACAAAATTAATGCAAAAGAAGGATTTTTCTTCGGAAAAACAAGGAGGATTTTATGTTTACAGCATTAACAATCGCTGGAAGTGATTCCAGTGGAGGCGCCGGCATCCAGGCAGATATTAAGACTATGACCGCAAACCGCGTTTACGCTATGAGTGCGATCACGGCTTTGACTGCCCAGAATACGACCGGCGTAACAGATATTATGGAGGTGACTCCAAAGTTTTTGGCAGAGCAGCTGGATAGTATTTTTACGGATATCAATCCGGATGCAATTAAGACCGGGATGGTTTCATCAAGTGAACTGATCGAGACGATTGCGGACAAACTGACAGAATACCACGCAAAAAACATTGTAGTGGATCCTGTTATGGTGGCTACCAGCGGAGCAAGACTTATCAGCGAGGAAGCCATTGGAACATTGAAAAGTAAATTATTGCCTCTGGCAACTGTTATCACTCCAAATATCCCGGAAGCAGAAGTGCTTTCTGAGATGGAGATCAAAACAGAAGCAGATATGGAAAAAGCAGCAGAGACCATCTGTAACACCTTAGGTTGTGCAGTTTTATTAAAGGGTGGACATCAGTTAAATGATGCCAATGATCTTCTTTTCCAGAAAGGGAAAGAGCCGGTATGGTTCTACGGAAAAAGAATTGACAATCCAAATACCCATGGAACAGGTTGTACCTTATCTTCCGCAATTGCATCAAATCTTGCAAAAGGAAGAGACTTGGAAACCTCTGTCAAGTATGCGAAAAACTATATTTCCGGCGCACTTGCCGATATGCTTGACCTTGGAAAAGGAAGCGGCCCTATGAATCATGCATTTGCAATCGAAGGAGAATATGAAAGATGAGTGAAAAAAGAACTTCCGTTTTTTCAAACGGTTTAATCTGGTTTGGGGCAGGAGTGTCTTTAGCTGAGATCCTGACCGGTACCTATTTCGCACCACTTGGTTTTGGAAGAGCAATGGCAGCAATTCTGCTCGGACACCTGATCGGCGGACTCATGATGTTTGCCGCAGGAATGATCGGGGCAAAAGAGCGGAAAAGTGCCATGGAAACTGTAAAAATGAGTTTCGGTGAGAAGGGAAGCCTTCTCTTTGCAGTATTAAACGTGCTGCAGCTTGTCGGCTGGACTGCTATCATGATCTATGATGGTGCACTCGCAGCAGACGGCCTGTTACATAGCGGCATATGGATCTGGGCAATTGTGATCGGAATTTTGATCATAGTGTGGATCTTTATCGGACTGACCAATCTTGGAAAGTTAAATACCGTTGCAATGACCGCACTCTTTGTATTGTCACTGGTACTTTTTAAGGTGATCTTCTTTAATACAGATTTTGTAATGCCGATCGCAGTAAGTGATGATATGATGACTTTTGGAGCTGCGGTAGAGCTTGCAGTCGCAATGCCTCTTTCCTGGTTACCGCTTATCAGCGATTATACGAGAGAAGCAGAAAAACCATTCGCAGCAACCTTTACAAGTGTATTCGTATACAGCGTAGTTAGCATTTTTATGTACATGATCGGTATGGGAGCCGCTATTTTTACCGGCGAATACGATATCGCGCAGATTATGTTAAAGACAGGTCTTGGCGTTGTGGGATTACTGATCATTGTATTCTCAACCGTTACAACAACGTTCTTAGATGCTTATTCCGCAGGAGTTTCCTGTGTTTCCATTTCTTCTAAAATTCAGGAGAAATGGGCAGCGATCATTGTTACTGTGATCGGAACGATCGCAGCGATCGTTTATCCAATGGATAACATTACAAACTTCTTATATCTGATCGGATCTGTTTTTGCTCCGATGATCGCAGTGCAGATTGCAGATTACTTCATTTTGAAGAAAGCGGATTCTGAAAAAAATGCTTTCCAGTGGCGTAATCTGATCGTATGGCTTGCCGGATTTATTATTTACCGCATATTAATGCACGTAGATACTCCGCTTGGAAATACTCTGCCGGATATGGTGATCACAGTCGTTCTCTGCCTGATTGTGGAAAAGGTTGCAGAAGCAATGCGAAAATGAGGACGAAAGAATGAAAAAATCTAACTTAAAGAAATTAACAGTCACAGCAATTTTAGCAGCAGTAGCCGTAGTGGGAAGCTTATTTTCCTTCCCGGTATTCGGTTCAAAATGTGCACCGGTACAGCATATGGTAAATATTTTATGTGCAGTTACCGTAGGTCCTTGGTGGGCACTGGCACAGGCATTTATCGCATCTTTGATCCGTAACTTATTAGGACTTGGAAGCCCGCTTGCATTCCCGGGAAGTATGTGCGGTGCGCTGCTCGGAGGACTTCTCTATAAATATGGAAAGAAACTTCCATTTGCTTACATTGGAGAAGTAGTAGGAACCGGTATTCTTGGTGGAATGCTTTCTTATCCGGTTGCATATCTTGTTATGGGAAACACAGCAGCAACATTGTTTATGTTCGTAGTGCCATTCCTCATCAGTACCTGTGGAGGAACGATCATTGCGATCATTATCACACTGCCATTAAAAAAATCAGGTATGCTCGGAAAAATGAAGGACAGTCTGGAAGAGTAGATGAAAGTTTTCTGCTCACTCCTTAATTTCTTATAAAGGAAGAAAAAATGCAAAGAAAGCCTGTCGGGATTTTATGTCCCGGCAGGCTTTCTTTACATGTAACATTATGAAAGGGAGTTCCCTTTTTTGCAACGGAGAATTCCAAGAAGCAGCAGTACCGGAAAGATAATTCCTGCCAGAATGCCCATTTTCAGGTTGTCTCCCAAAGAATCTGAAATCATTCCAACCAGGGTAGGACCTCCTGCACAACCCATATCTCCACCTAATGCCAGTAATGCAAACATAGCTGTCCCACCTTTTGGCAAAGCTGCGGATGCTTTACTGAATGTCCCGGGCCACATGATTCCTACAGAGAGCCCACAGACCGCACAGGCAATCAGATTCAATAACGGAGCCTGGAACAATGAAATCCCCAGATAGGATAAAATACATAGCAGACAACTATAAATCATAAAGTGATCTAAATTGATACGATCGCCATACTTGCCATAAAATAATCTTGAGGTTCCCATTAGAATTGCAAAAGCCATCGGTCCGGCTAAATCTCCTGCGGCTTTGGAAATTCCAAGTCCTTTTTCAGCAAAAGCCGAAGCCCATTGGCTTACTGCCTGTTCACTTGCCCCGGCACATATCATCATGATCAGTAAAATCCAAAAGATTTTCAGCCGGAACAATTCTTTTAATCCAAGACCGGTTTCGCCATCCTCAAGCAGAGGTGCGATTGGTACCTTTGCAAAAACAAAAGCGTTTCCAATAGGAATGACTGCCCAGATAATAGCTAATATTTTCCAGTTATCTATACCCGCTGCATAGAAAAACAAAGTTGATAAAAGTACAACTCCGGCATGTCCCCAGCAATAAAAAGAATGGAGCAGGCTCATCGCTTTCTCTTTATTATCAGACGGGCAGGCCTCAACGACAGGACTGACCAGAACTTCCAGAAGTCCACCACCTATGGCATAAATCATTACTGCAATCAAAATTCCGATAAAGGGAACCGGTAAAATTTCAGGTAAAACTGTAAGAAGAAGTAATCCTGCCGCTGCAAGGGCATGAGCTGCGATCATGGATACCCGATAGCCTATTTTATCGATGAATCTGACAGAAAGAAGATCCACCAGTAATTGTATTCCAAAATTAAAAGTCACCAGTAAAGTGATCTGGGAAATCGGAACATGGTAGCTTTTCTGAAAAAATAAGAAAAGTAATGGTGTAAAATTGTTCACGACAGCCTGTACAATATACCCTACAAAACAGGCAGTGATCGTCTTATTATATTGGTTTTTCATTTGTCTTTATTCTCCTTTAACAAATGTGATTATATCGCAAAAATTGTGTGCAGTCATTGTACAAAATTGCATATTTATAGTACAATATGGTAAAAATTAGTATTTATAAGGAAATACATTATGGACTATTTTAAGATAACTACAGATGAAACACTGCGGGAAACGGTTCAGCATGGCAGTGAACGTTATCCTTTTGCATATTATCCTGAGGATATCTGGCAATTTGATTTTCATCGTATCGACTGGCACTGGCATCATGAGCTGGAATTTCTTTATGTTGCAGAAGGCACAGCAATCTGCTTTATCGGTACAAGCAAAGTAGAACTGCATAAAGGCTGCGGCATATTTATTAATAGTGGTGTGTTACACTGTTTTGAAGCACGATCCAGCACATTTACGCCTAATATTGTTTTTTCACCAACTCTGCTGGCATCCGAAAACAGCCTCATTTATGAAAAATATATTCTGCCGGTGATAAATTCAGCAGTAGAATATCAGATTTTTGATCCAAACAGTACATCGGAAAGAAGTGCTTTACAGCTTATGTTACAGATTTTTGAACTTCAGGAAAATGGGCAGGATAATGAATTATGTACCATACAACTTCTGCTTCAGTTCTGGAATATATTGTTTAAAGATGGAGGCTGGAATTCTGATTCGGACAGCCTCCAGCGGCTAAATCATAATCAGGCAAGACTGCAAATTATGATGCAGTATATACATGAACACTATGCGGAAGAAATTACACTGGAAATGATTGCGGCATCGGCATCTATCAGCAAAAGCGGAGCGTTACATATTTTTCAATCCGGCATACATTGTTCGCCGGTAGCGTATCTGATTCAATACAGGCTGGCACAGGCTGCCAGACAACTTTATACTACTCAAAAATCGGTTGCCTCCATTGCAAATGAAACCGGATTTACAAGTGCCGGCTACTTTTGCCGGAAGTTCAGACAGTATTATAATAGGAGTCCAAAGGAATACAGAAAGAAAAAAACGGAAGAAAGTTCTTAAAGTTTGTTTTATAACTACACATTATAAAAAGCGTGTGTTATGATAAGGTCTGATGTGGAATCAGAAATAGATAATAAAAAAATGACAGAGAAAATCAGAACACTACATAAGAGAGACGAGGAATCATGAGTATTTCAGAAAAATATATAGCAGAGCTTTATAACAAAATACAGGAAGAGCGACCGATCATCCATTGTATAACCAACGCTGTGACGGTGAATGACTGCGCCAATATTTTACTGGCAGCAGGCGCGTCGCCAACGATGGCACATCATCCGCTTGAAGTGGAAGAAATCACCGCGGGTACGAAAGCACTTGTCTGCAATTTTGGTGCAATTGCTGATTATGAAGCGATGGAAAAGGCTGGAAGAGTGGCAGATGAATTAGGACATGCCATTGTCATTGATCCTGTCGGGGTATCCGGTTCGAGTTATCGGAGAGAAAAGTGCCAGACATTGATCGAAAACATCCATCCAACCTGTATCCGTGGAAATTATTCGGAAATCCGGGCACTGATGGAGCATTGCAGTACGGTGACAGGTGTGGATTCCGGCGATAAAAACCTGGACACAGAGGCGATGCGGCAGTATGCAGACAAATATCATCTGATCATGATCGCTTCCGGGGAAAAAGATATTATCACAGATGGAACCGCCATTTATATTTGTGAAAATGGGGATGCCAAAATGGCAAAGATCACAGGCAGCGGATGTATGTCTTCGGTTATGCTGGGGGCGTTTTTGGGAACAGAGCCTTCCGTGCAGAGTGCAGCAGCCTGTTGTGCGTTTGTTGGAATTGCAGGAGAACTTGCATCGGAAAAAACAGATGCATGTGGAGGTGGAACCATGACGTTCCGCAACTTTTTCATTGATGAAGTATCTTTGATGACACAGGAAAAAATGAGTAGATGTAAGGTGCACATATGATTACATTAAATGATTATCTATATTCCGGTGATACGGTTTTTAAAATATTAAAAAAGTACGCACATGATTTACAGGAGTCGGCAGTCTCAAATCAGAATGAAGTGGATCTGATACATTGCAGGTTTTTAATGCAGATCATGGATTTGCTGGAGCACAATGATTTCCTGACAGCACAGTCGCAGAAAATCAGGGAATTTTATAAATATATGGCGAAAGAATACCCGTATCTTTCTTTTGCATTTAAGGGGCGGATCAAATCATTAATCCGTGCGGAAGCAAAGTTCAATGGATATGTGGTGGAATATATTTATGACTATTATGAAAAACATGCGACGTATCCATCTGTCGTAGAATTAGGAGAAAAACTGAATTGTTTTCGGGATCTCATTGCGTACCGGATTGTTATTTCCATGCCAAAATGTCATGTGAAGGACAAGAAAGAGCGGGAAAATCAGGAAATCAAATATTTGTACGAGATTGCAAATGTATTAAAAGATTTTCTGGAAGAACGTGGTTTTACAGCAGAACCCGCTGGTGGAGTAAAGAAAAGCACATCTGAATTGTTAAGAGAGGAAGTTCGTCCTTATTATCGTGATTATATAACAAACGTGGACCCGGATGGTTATCGTTCGCTTCATATTACTTTTTTTGATAATAGTGCAAAATGCTATATGGAGATGCAGCTTCGGACGAAACAAATGGATGATATCGCAGAAATTGGTCCGGCAAATCATCTAGGTTATGAGAAAAAGCAGGAGAGTGAACGCAGAAGAAGAGATGCGATTCCAAAAGGAGAGTGTATCTATTTTGACGAAGCGTATGAGCGCGGAATGCAATTGCAACAGTTGGAACTCAAAGATCTTGATGTTAATATGTTTGCAGCGGTAAATAACAGTCTGATCAATGATGGATGTGGGTTGTATCGGGGAAGATTGATTCTTCCATATGAACACTTGTCAAGATTTCAGAATGATCTGATTGATTAGGTTTTGTTAAACAGTTGCAGAGAAAATTCGATGTTCTGGAATATCTCAAAATGTATACAAAGAAATGCTTGAATTGAACAAAAAATTCGTGAAATTTAAACTATTATACGAAGAAAAAGAATATGCTATTATAATCACACGACGTGCAGCCGAACAGCGATCGCAGAGATTGTTGTCCGGCTGCATTTTTGTCTGTGAAAAATAAAGGAAAAGAGGAGAATAAAATTATGCCAAAAACAAAATTACAGGAAGTTGTTTTTACCATTTTGATGGTATTTGTCATGGTTTACGCCATGATCTGTTACAACATTGCACTGAATATGGGAGGAATGAGCAACATCGTATTCTTAAATGCATTTCATGAATTAGTGATCATGGGACCGATCGCATTTATTTTAGATTTCTTTTTATATGGAAGTCTTTCAAAAAAACTTGCATTCCGCATTGTGACACCGGGCGTGGATAAGCCAATCATGATTATTTTAGCAATTTCATCCATCACCGTATGTCTGATGTGTCCAACCATGAGCTTTTTTGCTACTTTATTATTTAAGAGTGCAGGAAAAGAATTTATTGCGGTCTGGTTTCAGACAACTGCTTTGAACTTTCCGATGGCATTTTTCTGGCAGATCTTTTTTGCAGGCCCACTTGTGCGTGCTATATTCGGAATGATTTTCAAGGAAAAAGAACCACAGGTTATGAAAGAAGAAGCGGAATACTTAGAGGGCGGAGAAGCAAGATAATCCTTAAAAGGTAATACTATGTCCGGTATTTGGAAAAATAAGTGCGGCAGCGCAGTCAATCACAAAAATGAAAACCCAAAACATATTCCATTTTTTTCGAAAATCCAGTGAAATATGATACCACCATTTTTGCAATATTTTTGAAAAAATGCAAACCCATAGAACGCCTGCAATGCCAAAACCTAACGCAGAAACCAGACAGATATACCCACGGAAATTAAGAAAATATCCGCTGTAATCCCAGTAACGTAAATTCCAGAAGAGATCAAGAAACCATCCAATCACAAGTTCTAAACCGGAGCCTAAAAGGGTAGAGAGGAAAAAGACAGTGACAGGGTGGTTTTTCTTATATTTTCCTGAAGAATCTGGCAATAATTCACGAGGGGATAATATAACCGAAAATAAAACTGCGCCAATCCCATAAACAGGCAGCCACGGACCGTAGAGAAAACCACGGTTTCGAAATGTTCCTTCTTTTAGAAGGAAAATCAGAACCTCCCACACATAACCGCAGACAGAGCCTGTGAAAAAGAAAAAAATCATCAGTGAGAGAATATTTTGTATTGTATTCTGCTCCGGTTTGCAGAGTCTGGTAAAATCCGGAAGGTGTTTTTGCTTTTTCATGGAATAAGTATGCTGCCGGAGAAGAAAATTATGTATGGAGTAATAAGAGAAATGTGAAATGAATAAGATGGCACACCTGACATTTGCTAAAATAGAAATAAGGAAAATGAATCAGAAATGGAAATCTCAAGTGAAAAACGGAGATGAAAAGTAGAAAGCGGAAGTATAAATCAGAAACGAAAATGAAAAATAGAAATCGAAAGTGAAAACCAGAAGTGGAGATCAGGAGCAAAAATGATTGACAGAGAAAACAGATCAGCGTATGATAAGAAACACTAATTTTCAGAATATTTTAAATAATACAATGCACGCTTGCGAATATTCTGTTGAATAAAAACAGGTTTTGGGAGATGCTTTGTGAGACATCAGGAGGGAAAAGAATGGATTTACAATTAGTGAAAATGAGTGAAAAATTCAAACCACAGCTTTTGGATATGATGGATGAATGGACGAAAACCGGGGAAACCATTATTCCATGGGCAATCCGGAAAGTCGATTATCATGATTTTGATGCTTATCTGAAAAGTCTGGAAGAATCGGAGCCAAAAGAGGGATATGTGCCTGCATCCACTTTTTTCGCATATGACAGGGAACGCGATATTCTGGTTGGAGCAGTCGATATCAGACATTCCCTTAACGAAGCATTATTGTTAGATGGAGGCCATATCGGAGACGGTGTGCGTCCTTCGGAACGAAGGAAAGGATATGCAACAGCGATGATCGCATTAGCGTTAGACGAGTGCAGAAAGCTGGGAATTGAAAAGGTACTTATGGTATGTAATAAGGAAAATACCGGTTCAGCAAAAAGTATCCAGAACAACGGAGGAGTTCTGGAAAATGAGATAAACGTAGAAGGTGAGACGGTACAGCGTTACTGGATACAGCTGTAGAGGTTACAATCAACTTAAAAATTTGCGTGCCAATTAAGCAAAACTATGCTACAATGAAACGAGCGATAATTTCATTTGCAGATTCAGATAAAATGGAACTATCAAAAATGCTGTTCTGACAAAAATCAGGACATTACAGAAATGAAAATACAGGAGGACAAAGGGCTGACTATGGAAAATATTTTTTCCCAGGAAAAAGTAATCGTCATCGACTTCGGCGGTCAGTACAACCAGCTGGTTGCAAGACGTGTCAGAGAATGTAACGTTTACTGTGAAATCTATTCCTATCGAACAGACATCGAGCAGATCAAAGCCATGAATCCAAAGGGAATCATTTTGACCGGAGGACCAAACAGCTGCTACGAGCCGGATTCACCAACCTATACCAAAGAATTATTTGAACTTGGCATTCCGGTTTTGGGACTTTGCTATGGTGCACAGTTAATGATGCACGTGTTAGGAGGCAAAGTTGAGAAGGCACCGGTGCGTGAGTATGGTAAAACAGAAGTAATGGTGGATACAACTTCTCCATTATTTGGAAATGTTGCACCGACGACCATCTGCTGGATGAGCCACTTTGATTATATTTCAAAACCAGCACCAGGTTTTAATATTGTTGCACACACGGCAGATTGCCCGGTTGCAGCAGCAGAAAACAGAGAGAAAAATTTATATGCGATCCAGTTCCACCCGGAAGTACTGCACACCGAAGAGGGAAGCAAAATGCTCCACAACTTCGTAAGAGGCGTGTGTGGATGCGCCGGAACATGGAGAATGGATTCTTTCGTTGAGAGTACGATTAAGGATATCCGAGAAAAAGTCGGTGATGGAAAAGTACTTCTTGCATTATCCGGCGGTGTAGATTCCTCTGTTGCAGCAGGACTTTTATCCAGAGCCATTGGAAAGCAGCTCACCTGCGTATTCGTTGACCACGGTCTTCTCCGCAAAAATGAGGGAGATGAAGTCGAGAGCGTATTCGGACCAAATGGTCAGTTCGATTTAAACTTCATCCGTGTCAATGCACAGGAGAGATACTACAACAAACTTGCAGGCGTTACAGAGCCTGAACAGAAACGTAAAATCATCGGAGAGGAATTCATCCGCGTATTTGAAGAGGAAGCAAAGAAAATTGGAGCTGTTGATTTCCTTGCACAGGGAACCATCTATCCAGACGTAGTGGAAAGTGGTCTTGGCGGTGAATCCGCAGTGATCAAATCCCACCACAACGTAGGAGGACTTCCTGATTTCGTTGATTTCAAAGAGATCATTGAGCCACTCCGCAACCTGTTCAAAGACGAAGTCCGCAAAGCAGGTCTTGAACTTGGCATTCCGGAAAATCTTGTTTTCCGTCAGCCATTCCCAGGTCCTGGACTTGGAATCCGTATCATCGGTGAAGTGAATGCAGACAAAGTCCGCATTGTACAGGATGCCGATTACATCTACCGCGATGAGGTGGACAAGGCAGTTGCCGCTTACAAAAAAGAACACGGCAAGAACCCATCCTGGATGCCAAACCAGTACTTTGCAGCCCTTACCAACATGCGTTCCGTTGGTGTTATGGGTGATGAGAGAACTTACGACTACGCAGTTGCACTGCGTGCAGTCAATACGGTTGATTTCATGACAGCCGAGTCTGCCGAGATTCCGTTTGCAGTACTTCAGACGGTTATGAGCAGAATTATCAATGAGGTGCGTGGGGTGAATAGAGTATTCTATGATCTGACGAGTAAGCCACCGGGAACGATTGAGTTTGAATAATGTACATGAGCCAAGAAATGCCTAATTTACGGCGTTCCTTGGCTCGTTTTTTGCCCAGTGACAATCAAATGACAATAATTTTGGAAAAGTTGGATGGATAATTAATTTGGTGTAACTAAATACCAATTATCACCAAGCCTGTGAATTTTGTCATCATCTCTTGGAGTATAATGTGCTGCTTCAGGTATGTATTCAGAAGAATAAATAAACTGATAATTATTTCTCTCTTCAGAAAGGCAGATATAATTTTGTGTAACATATATTTTGCTTAACCCATAATCACCAAAAGATTTGTCGACAATACTATAGCATTCTCCATTTGCATCAATTGGATGACTGTAATCAACCGAATAAGTGGTACGGTCATAATGCTGAAGAAGACGTCCGCTTTCACCATCATAGCAAATCACTAAATTTAATTCCGATAAATTTTCACTTTCCAAAGTGAGCAACAACTCGTTTTTTACATCTTCAAAAGCGGTTTTATTTTTTTTGTATTTGTCAATAAAATATTGTTCTTCTGCATAGTACATAATAAGTATGGGAGCGGCAAAAGTTAATAAGAGCAGGAGAATGCCTGCGATGCCAATAACTATCCAGATTTTTGATTTTTTCATATGGGATTACTCCTTCTTAGGATTCCTCTTCACATAAGAGAAAGATGAAAACAAGTCTATTAATGTATATTAAGTTTCTGTATGTAATTTAAAGAGCATGCTCATCATATAGTTCCAAATATTTGTTTTTGCTTTCGTGGTTCTCTATAATCGATATTATTTTATTAAAATATTTATCGCCTAATGCCTGTTTACTCTTTTCGGCATAAATCCAAACAATGTGAAGCGGTTCAGCATATTCGTGAATGCCAAATCCACCCCACAGCAAGTCGCTAAAAGCATTCATATTACGACCTATTTTGAAGTCAATTTTAGAAGTTAATTTCTGTTCTATTTGGTCAAAAAAAACATTAAGCGTATGGATATCACGTCCATCAATGAATATCCACTTTTCAGCATTTGCATCAAGGATAGGATTTGTTATTTCAGTAACTATGAAAGTGCCTATTACTCTTGGACCTTCATATATATCCAAACACTTGTTGAGCCATAATGTATTTGCATAATATTTCGGTGAAATAAAAGTAATGGAAGCGGGGATGGATTCGTTCAAGGATATAGCACTATCAAAGCTAAGAACAGAGGTTGTCATACAGTTTTCTTTAATCATTGTGGTAGGACGAATGCCGGGAAAGATGGGGGTTATTCTACCAGTGTTTTTTAATATTCCTTTTGCATCTATATTGAGCATATAATTTCCGCCTTCCTGTTTTTGGTGTAACCATTCCATATCACCATATTTTCATTTTCAATATCTTGAATAACACTCAACAAGCAAGATTGATCAGTATCAAATTCAAATTGCAGTATATTGTATTTGTCTGGACGTTCTTGGAAGGTCCTGGTTACAATGGCTACTTCTTTCTTATGTATGTAGTCCTCGTATACTTAGTATTCTCGCCAAATGTTTCACCTATAATCAAATCGAAATCATTTACATCAAACTCTGGAAAAAATACATCTCCATCTTCGATATTCATATCTACTTCTGTAATGTACATTACATCAACAAAAGGGATAGCCTCTTTGTATAATCCATACCCTCCTGCTATATAAATATTTGAATTGTCAGCAAGTGCCAATGCTTCTGCCAAAGATGATACAGTAATTAGGTTTTCACATTCATATTTCATTGTCTTTGATACTATTATATTTTGGCGATTTGGAAGTGGATGACCAATTTCTTCATAAGATTTTCTTCCCATAACTACAATATTTCCGGTTGTAAGTTCCTTAAAAAATTTTTGCTCACCTTTGATTTTCCAAGGAATCTCACCATTTCTACCAATAACATTATTTTTTGACCTTGCAACAATTAATCCAATCATTTTCTACCTCTATAGTTTTTAATTTGTTTTTTCGTCAACAAAAAGATTCCCAAAAGGGGTTTGGGGAAGTGCTTATAAATCTTCTTCTGCAAAGAATTCAAAGCTAACATTTTCTAATAGTGAATCTTTATACTCATCAAAGTGATTAAGACAGCAGTTTTGAATTTTCTCGATTTTTTCTTTTGGTGCAACTATGACTATCACAGATTCACAGTTACGGTCGGTATTAGATTTATAGTTTTCACACATATATTTAACATTAGTTATCAAATGTTCAAGTCTATTATTTGTAATATTAGTAATAGTCCAATATTTGATTTCAAAAATCAAGTCATTCTTGGTATGTTTTGAGAGAGCGACAATATCGTATTCGAGTCTGCCTATACGCAAGTTTTGTTTGAGAAGATATCTGCGATAAAGCTTTTTGGAAAAATATTTGTAACATTTATCTTCTATTTGCATGTATCTTACAACTCTGTCGGATGAAACATTTGTTGAATTGTTTTGTTCTGTAGAGATTTCATTAGCTACTTTTTCAACAGTTTCTGAAGAACTTAATTGTGTGGCATTAATCTTTTTGGTAATGGTATCAGATTTTATTTGTTCGTCAAGTTCTTTTTGAATACTATACCATTTACAACAGCCAATAATTATTATGACTAGACCTGTTACAATAAGTACAATGGAAACTACAGGCATAATTGTGGTTGTGAAATCTAATAATTTTAAATTATCATGCATCCTTTGAATTGAAATTTCGGATAGGTTATCGTAATCATTTTGGCTTATGAGTTCGTAGTCTGTGTTAAGTATATAAAGATATGCCAATACAGGTAATGTGATAAGTAACATGCCTAGTGAAACGAGAAATTTGTAAAAACTATCGTATTGTAATTTATCCATAATTGTGTCCTTTCAGATTATTCTCTTTTCGGTTTCCTTTTCCTCTTCACATAAGAGAAATCTGGAAACAAGTCTTTTAACAATTCAGCAATTTCTTCTGCATCGTCATCCTCATTCATTTTTTGAATCAGTAGTTGGTCGTCGTCATCAAGATTCAACGAAACAGTGTATTCTTTATTTGGGTCTGTTGGGTTCATTGGGTATTTTACCTCTTTGAGGTAATATTCTGTTTCTGATATTTCATCATCCTCAAGTTTATCTCGTAAACGTGCCCAATACTCAACCATCTTTCGGAAGTTATTAAGGTCTTCCTGTGGACGGGGACCGGCACTTGGAAGCCGCTCTTCAAATTTGAAGCATACTTCTCCATCTTTTATAGTAGGGCGTAAACCATATGCCCATTCAATGTCAAATAGCAAATGAAGTGCACTAAATATATTTGCTACATCAGGGTCAGATAATGCATAAAAGCTGACACCTAGATTATTGGCAATATTTAATAAAGTAGCTTCATCCGGATATCTGTTTCCAAGTTCATAGTTTCTGATGGTGGATTCGTTTAATCCACATTTATCTGCTAATTCCTTTTGTGTCATATCAGATGCAATTCTGAAATTACGAATCAAATAGCCTACCCGGCTGGTAAATTTCTCGCCCATTTTAATTGCTCCTTATAAGGTTAATGAGTGTTGTAGCATGCACGAAGACACGAGGTACAAATCATGCATCGTACATTAATACTAAATACGTTTTCTGCGAAGGCAAAAACTCGAAAAACCTTCGGTTTTCCTCGTTCGCGGGTGCGTTCTAATGGTGCTTTGCCGCTTGTTCATGCTTCGCATGTCAATCGGCAAAACTCATGCTCACTTTTGCCTTCGCGTACATTATATCATCAACAGTGCAAAAATGAAATGTTTTTTAACAAAAAGTATTGACAGTACAAAAGTGAACTGTTAATATAAAACACATCACAACCGTTCAGAAATGAACTGAATAATAAAAACAAAAGAGAGGAGGCATTAGCTTATGGAGAACAAGAGATTTTTAACAGCGCAGGATGTAATGGAAATGCTGGGAGTTTCACTATCGTATTCCTATAAACTGATACGACGGCTGAATGCGGAACTTGAGGCTGATGGATTCGTGACAATAAAAGGGCGTGTCAGTACACAGTATTTTATGAAACGAATCTACGGGCTATCTACGGATAAGGAGGTGGGATAGATGGCAGTTATCAAGAATAATAAGACCGGAATGTGGGAGGTGAGAACTTATTATAAGGATTTGACCGGAGCAAGGAAACAGAAAACCAAGAGAGGCTTTGCCAAGAAGAGCGAAGCCCTTGAATGGGAGCGGAATTTCAAACTGAAAGAGGATCAGAGTATCAGTATGAGCTTCAAAAGTTTTGTGGATATTTATCTGACGGATTTAGAGCCAAGAATAAAGCGCAATACTTTTCTGACAAAGAAGCACATCATTGAGACAAAGATTCTGCCTTATTTCGGGAAGCGAAAACTGGATGATATTCGGACCTCGGATGTCATCCAGTGGCAAAATGAGATTATGAAGCTGAAAAAGGATAATGGGGAGTTGTTCTCCCCTACCTATCTGAAAACTATTCATAATCAGCTAAGTGCCATATTAAATCATGCGGTAAATATGTATGGCCTAAAGGATAATGTGGCACGAAAAGCCGGAACTATGGGCAAAGAAGAAAATAAGGAAATGGAGTTCTGGACACAGGAGGAATTTCAGGCATTTTTGGAGTGCGTGGCAGATAAGCCTATTTCCTATTATGCATTTGAAATACTTTATTGGACTGGTATTCGTGAAGGTGAGCTGCTTGCCTTGACACCGGGTGATTTCAATTTTGAAAAGAAAACGCTTTGGATAAACAAGTCATATCAGAGACTGGAAGGCAAAGATGTAATTACAGATCCGAAAACACCAAAGAGTAACAGAACAATTGTTATGCCGGATTTTCTTGCTGTTGAGATGGAGGATTTCATAAGCAGTCTTTATGGAATAAGGGATGATGACAGAATTTTCACCATTTCAAAAAGTTATCTGCATCATGAAATGGATAGAGGTGCAAAGCTTGCAGGAGTGAAGAGAATCCGAATTCATGGATTACGACATTCTCATATTTCTCTGTTGATTAACTTGGGATTTTCAGCATTGGCAATAGGGGAAAGAGTCGGGCATGAGGCGGTTGATATCACATATCATTATGCACATTTATTTCCAACGGTGCAGACGGATATGGCAGCACAACTGGAAACAGAAAGGGAGGCGTTGGTCAATGTCAGAAAAGAATAGAGATGATAAAAACAGATGGCGTAATGTGACAATCGCATTTCGCATGTCGCCGGAGGAAAATGAAGAACTGAATAACAGAGTGAAGCTCAGTGGATTTCGTACCAAGCAGGATTATATTATCCAGAGTGTTCTTCATCAAAAGGTGGTTGCCACAGGCAATCCGTTGATGTTGGTACAATTCCGGCAGAACCTGCAAAGGATTGAGCATGAGCTTGAGAGGATAGAAAAGGCATCGGATATGGATGGGGAGTTACTTACTCCCATCCGTTCCATGCTGGAAATATTGGAAGGCTTCAAGGAACAACCGAGAACATTGGCGGATATGAAACACCTTACAGTACCAAATGAGGAATAACAGATATTTTATATAAAGGAAGTGACTGCTATGAGCGAAGAAACATTATTTGAAAAATTAGGTGTGAAATACATAGAAAAAGATGGGATTTTTTATCCGTTGATTACATTAGGTGGAGAGGAGAACAGTACAGATGTTGGCAAATATGGTCGTATGTGGATGGATTACATACAGAAGGAATATCCGCAGAGATACAGAAGTCTGGTACGATTTGGAGAATTACATGATAAAGCAACAGAGGTAAATGAAGTGGCTTATGAATTGCTGGAAGATATTGAAAATGAGTGGTTACGTAAACATAAACCAAAGCAGCCGAATTCTTTTGTGGAAATGTATCAGCTACGAACTCAGGCAAGAATGATAGCAGAGGAAGTAGTTCTGCATGATGTGGTGGACTGTTTTCATTAGGGGATAAGCGAAGTTCTGTATCGGGGCTGTGGCTGGTAAATAATATGTCGCGTATCCGCGACTCATAAGCTCCCGAAAGGGAACTTTATCCGGCGGGGAGAGCCGTATAGCCACTCCGGCGAGGAGCGCAAAACCCGCTTGCGGGTCTGCATTTTTGATAGCGAAGCTGTCAAAAGTGCTTTTGCGTTACTTTTGACAAAAGTAACAAAACCTTCCCAGGGAAATCTGCTGTTTCGTGCCGTATCCGGCACTCATTACGGATAAGAAGGAGGTGCATATATACATACCAAAAGAGGAGGATTTTGACTATGGAAAGAACTATCAGTTTTATGAATGGGGAAGGTTCCATCGGGCACAACACGAGAAGATTTATAGCTGACAATGTAGATGCCAGCCGTACCAAGAATAATATCACTCTTATCCATGAGGATATTAAGCAGGCATATCACAAATTGTTTGACGAGGCACTTAAGGAATATAATGCAAAGCAGAAACGCAAGGATAGGCAGATTAAAAGTTATTATGATAAGATTTCAAGAAGCAAGCAGGAAAAATTATTTTATGAGGTTATCGTTCAGATAGGCAACAAGGATGATACCGGAGTAGGTAGTTATTCTGCAGAGGTTGCAACATGGGTGCTGAAGGATTATGTGAAAAAGTTCCAACTTCGAAATCCACAGCTTTATGTGATTGGTGCCTATATTCATTTGGATGAGGAAACACCACATTTGCATCTGAATTTTATCCCGTGGGTATCAGGCTGTAAGAGAGGATTGGAGACAAAGACAAGTCTTAAGGCTGCACTAGCGACAAGAGGATTTGTAAGTGAAGGAAAAGGCAATACCGAATGGAAGCAGTGGGCGGAGGCAGAGAAAGATGATATTGCCCTTATTATGAGCCGGTACGGAATTGACTGGAAAAAGAAAGATACACACAATAAGCATTTATCCGTACTGGATTATAAGAAGCAGGAACGGGCAAAAGAAGTGGCTGAACTTGAGGAGGAGATAGAGGGGGCACAAGTTGTACTGGAATTAAAAGAGGAACGGATTGAGTCTCTGGAGAAAGAAATTGAAAGTAAGCGAGACGGTTTTAGAAAAGAACAGTCTGAGGCTCAAAAGAAGCTGGATGATACCATAGTCGAAAATCAGAAATTGCAGTTGGAAACAACGGATTTACGCTTAAAGAATTTGGAATTAAGGCTGGAATATTATGAGAATGTAGATAAGCTCACAGATAAACAAAAGGAAATCGAGGCAGCTCAAAAAGAGGCTGACAAGTGGATGATGATATCGGATACCGCGAAATGGCAGACGGAACAGGCTCAGATTAAACTGGAGGAGGCAGAAAGGCTTAAGAAGGAACTTCTGAAAACCGTAGATGGCGATGATTATCTGAAGGAGCAGGTGATAGAATTGAGATATCAGAATCAGATGCTCCGGGAGGAGAACCGAAGCCTGAAGGATAAGCTGGAAAAGGCGTATGAGTTTATGAAGCAGTTTATGATTGGCGGGATGAATCTGCTGGAGAGGTTTTTGGAATGGATTGGGGAGAAAGTTAGAGATGTGGGGAGAGGGAGGTGATGGGAGAATTCACAAAGAAGAAAGAGAATTGTTGTAGAGAAGTTGGGTTAATTGTGGTAAAATTATTTTGGAATTTTGTCTTTATTTCGATGAATGGAAATGCTGTTTTAAGTAAATTGCTAATACAAGTCCTGATTATTGGATACATGGAATAGGTATAATGTTGCTGGATAGACAATTCTCTAATTATTTGTAAGGAAGTAAATTGCAATGCGAACAATGTTATTGAGCTTCAAACCAAGATGGTACAATAAAATTATGGATGGTAGCAAGATATTTGAGTATAGAAGAACATTTCCAAATGAAGAAATAATGGCATATATGTATGTCAGTTCTCCAGTAAAAATGATAGTTGGAAGGATTCATTTGGGTAAGAGAATTGATATTAACACATGGAAAGAACAATACAAAGCGGACAAAGAAGTATGTGAACGAATAGATGATTTCCTGACAAGACATACTTATGCCATGCCGGTGTTGTCTTTTCAGATGACGAAGGAAATAGAGTTAGAAATACTTCGTAAGTTTAACCCCAATTTTGTATGTCCTCAAATGTATTATTATTTGGATAATTATCCGGAATTGTTTGATTTTATAAGGAAAAATGCAAATGACATTGGGGAATTACACATTAATTCATTTGTGAATATAGAGAAAGATGAAATTTGCAGAAAACAGTATTAGGAGGTTGCCATGGGTGATTTTGGTGCTGCGGAGAGAAGAATATTAGAATTTATGTCAAAAGGGACAGAATTTGTCTTTAATGGAAAAGGATATACAGTGATGTTATCTGGAAAACCAACATGTCAAAAAGGTGAACCTAAAACGGATGTTTATATATTAGCGGAATCTTGTGAAGATGAAGTCGAAATAAAAATTTCCTATAAGAAAGAAAATGCGGACTTTATTGAAAACAAAATGAGCGCAGAACGTGCAGAACAATTATTTGGTGAAGATTGGATAGATATTATAGAGCAATCGACTACAGCTATTCAGGATAAATTTTATGAGAGAATGTTGATTTACAAAAATGGATTTAGAAGAACTGAAAAGGGTTCAATTACCCTCGGATGGAAATTTGAGTTGCTTAATAAAAGTGGTGGAGACTTATCTGGGAAAATGTTACTTACAGATGAACAGGTAGTAGATGTTTATGCAGGAAGTAATCTTTCTTCAGATAAGAAAAATGCGAGCGTTTGTGGACAAATCATAAGAGATAGCGGTGTGGCTAACTACATATTGATGGATGAGAATGTTCATTCTGCGCAAGATGTAATAGATAAAATGATTCCTATAAGAGAATATGTAATGATGCACCCAGATATTTATTTTGCTTGTAAGGCTTTGAATTACAGAACTTTTGCTGAAAAATGGGATGGGAATAGACCATTATCAGTTCAAGTAAATTGGGATGCACTTGATAACAGATTAGTTCCCGAACTTGTTTTTGACAAGCCTTTGATAGTAAAAGGTAATGAGGTGGCTGAAAGACTTATTCATTATATGCGGAAATTAAATATCAGAACAACAGATGATATTGATGAGGATAATTCGGGAACCGATAAAATAGTATAGAGGTGATAACATGGCTGTTATTTTAGAGGAAAGAGGGCGTGGTAAATTTAAACCCGCTCCAGATTATAAAGTTGATGAAGTAAAAGAAATTCTAAATAAAAAAATTGAAGAAGAAAGACAGGCATTTGCAGATTGTAGTGAAGACATTGAGTTTGATAAGCTCAACTATGATCCAAATAAGTGGAACCTGCTGTCACTATTTTCGGGATGCGGTGGACTAGATTTGGGCTTTGAATTAGCAGGCTTAAAAGCAGTTATGGGCGAAGAAGTCATGGAAGCAGCATTTGCCGACAAAAAGGTCTTTGATGAAAATATCAATAATAATGTATTCAATACGATTTATGTAAACGATATATTTGATGAAGCAAGAGAAACCTATGCACAGAATGCAGGTAAATATATATACTTGGATAAGAGTGATATAAGAAAAATAAAGGAGTTTCCCAAGGCGGATATTGTATTAGGTGGCTTCCCTTGCCCAGGCTTTTCGGAGGCTGGACCGAGATTGGTTGATGATAAGAGGAACTTTTTATACTTACATTTTATTCGTTGTTTGATGCAGAGCAGCCCCAAAATTTTTGTGGCTGAGAATGTAAAAGGAATGATGACTCTTGGAAAGGGTGAGGTTTTCAAGCAAATTGTTCAGGACTTTGCAGCAGCAGGATATACAATATATCACAAGCTTTTAAACTCGGCAGAATATGGTGTGCCGCAGATAAGAGAACGAGTGATTTTGGTTGGTGTCAGGAATGATATAGACTTTGAATATGTTCATCCAGAACCTACACATGGGTATGACATTGATGGATTGAAAGAAGTAGTAACACTTCGTGATGCAATTGGTGATTTAGAGGATGATCCGGGAGATTATTTTACAGGCTCGTACTCTACTATTTTTATGTCGCGTAATCGAAAAAAACTATGGTCACAACCAAGTTTTACGATTCAGGCATCAGGTAGACAGGCACCGATCCATCCAGCAGGAGCACCTATGGAACATGTTGGCAAGGATAGATATGTCTTTAGTGATGGGGAAGAGAATAATCGGCGCCTATCAGTGAAGGAAATAGCAAGAATTCAGACATTTCCGGATTGGTATGAATTTAGCAAAGGAACAAGTAACAGAAATGATAATGCAAAGTTAGATTTGGTGTATAAACAGATAGGAAATGCGGTGCCGGTACGTTTGGCATTGGCTGTTGCGGAACCGATTGCGGAGTTTGTAAAAAAATATTTGGCACAGGAAGAAAAACCATTAATTGAGGTGTGCGTATGAATTCAACAGTAGAAAAATTAGAAGTATTATGGGATGATTTAAACTTAGATTATGAAGGTGAAAATAAGTACGCTTCTTTCTTTTCTTCAAACGGAAATTTGCATACTTATCCTGCAAAAGCTGTCCCAGAGATGGTAAGTGAATTAATAAAAAAAATTGGTTCGATTCATAAAGTTAAAAATATTTTAGACCCATTTGTAGGGAGTGGTACAACGGCACTGGAATCAAAATACATGGGGATGGATTTTTGGGGGTCAGATTTGAATCCGTTAGCTGTATTATTAACAAAAACTAAGGCATTAACAATCGAAAATACAAATTACACAAAAAAGAGAATACATGAATTCTTAAAAAAATTGGAAGAAGAATATGTATTAACCAAGATTATACCGATAGTGTCATTTGATAGGATAGATTATTGGTTTAAAAAAGACAATATTCGTGAGTTGTCATATATAAAGTATAGGATTGAGTTGTTTCTTAAAGGCTCAAATCGAGCTAAGAGGGAAATGTATGCATTGATTTTACTGACTGCATTTAGCACAACGATAAGAAAAGTATCCCTTACAAGAAACGGTGAGTTCAAATTATATAGGATGTCTCCAAATGATATAGAAAAGTTTTCAATAAATGGTGTTACAACATTTGTTGAATCAGTTAATAATTTGTTGGATATGTTGGTGGTTGCTAATAATAGCTATAAGAAAAGAACAATTTGTGATGTATATGTCAAAAATGCAAAAAAATTGGATTATTTGGATGAACAATCAATTGATTTAGTAATAACATCTCCTCCATATGGAGATTCTAAAACGACGGTGGCTTATGGGGAATTTTCAAAATTGTCAATTCTTTGGATGAAGGATTTAATGGAAAAATACGCAGGGATTACTACATCGGAAGCGAATTGTGATGAAATTCTCTTGGGGGGAAGAAAGTCTGATTGGAAATTAGATGATGAAATGTTCTTTTGCTCAAAGACACTGCAAGCATTATTTGGACAAATTGATAATCAGATACGTGATAGTAAAAGAGAATTAGATGAGGCGAAACAGATATTATCTGAAATGAAAGAAGTAATAAGTAAGGGGGAATATGTTACAGAGGAATTATTAAAAAAGAACACCTTACTATATCAGTTGATTTGCGAAAGAGTGAGATTAGATATTTATAGAAAAATTAATAACAATATATCTGGTTTATCTGATAAAAAAATAAAAAAATTAGCAAAAGAGCAGATGGGGAAATATATGCAAATATTGTGTAATCCCTCGGCGAGAAAATGGTATCAGTATCAGAAAAAAATAAGGATTAAGTTAAGCAACATAGATGAAACAATCGAACGAAAAAACAAATCATTAATAAATAGGAAACATGATGTAACCATTTTTCTTAAAGATTTATATAAAGTAATTTTGGAAACAGATAGAGTTTTGAAAAAGGGAGGATATCAAGTATGGATTGTTGGACATAGGACAATAATGGGTAAAATAGTTGTCGATATGGAAGGAATAATAAATGATTGGTTTGAAAATTTAGGATATCATTGTGAGGCTTCTCTTAATAGAAAGTATTCTTTTAAGAGAATGCCACATCATATTAATTCTACAATAGAAAGATGCGAAGAAATTCAAACAATGATGAATGAGTATATTCTGGTTGTGAGAAAAGAATAGTTAAAAAATGTCCAAATAGTTAATTGTTTGGACATTTTTAGTAAATAATACAATGTCCTTGAGTATGATTAGATTGTTGTGTATGATGAGCAAAAGAAAAAGGAGGAGTCGCATTGAAGGTAAACGGAAAAAAACTGTTACAGTATAGAAAAGAAAATGGATTGTCAAGAGAGGAACTTGCCGAAAAACTAGACTTGACTTCTAAGACCATTCAAAGAATTGAAAATGGCGAATCTACAAAAGAATCAACTGTTGAATTAATAAAAAATTGTTTGGGACTAGATATTGAAATAAAAGATGAATTTACTACTGAACAGTTAAAAGCAATCAATTCTGATAGTAAACATCTAAAGGTACTGGCGGGTGCAGGCGCAGGAAAAACACGGGTCGCTGAAGAGGTAATTGCTAAAAAAATGCAAGAAGGATATAAACCGAGCGAACTTGTTGTATGTACATTTACGGAAAAGGCAGCAGCGGAGTTAAAAATACGTACACAAAATAGACTTCAAGAAAAGGGAATAGATGTCGGAGCTGCTGATATGATAATAGGAACAATTCATGGAATATGTATCAGATTGCTTCAAGAGTATACGGATAAATATAATGATTATACTGTTTTAGATTCGATGAAAAATATTCATTTTATAAATAGATATTTTGATAGAATAGGGGTTGGCAACATTGAAAAAATTGGATCAACAGAAAAAGACAGAAATAGATTTATGAGAAAGTATATAGATACGAATCGTTTTTTGTCTATATGCAGTCTTATTTTGGAAAACGAAACAGATTATTCCTTAGTTCCCAAACCATTAAAAAAAGCAGTAGAGAATTATGTTAATTTATTAAAGGAAAAACATTATTTTGATTTTTCAACAATTCAACATGAGTTTATTGGAATGTTAAGAAAAGATGCTGAGTTTAGAGAGAAAGTAAAGAATTCAATAAAATTTTTGATTATTGATGAATATCAAGATGTGAATTTCTTACAGGCTGAAATAGTGAAAGAGTTCATAAAAATGGGTGTTCGTACAATGGTCATTGGAGATGCTGATCAGGCAATTTATCAGTTCAGAGGAAGTGATTACACATTTATAAAAAATTTTGAAACAGATATAGATGGGGTTGAAGTTGTTAAACTGGAGGATAACTTTAGATCAACATCAGGAGTTATACAAATTGCAGAACAATCAATTAGAAGAAATTCAACAAGAGAAGATAAGCAAATGATAAGTAGAAATGGAAAGTATGAGAAAGGAGATATCGTATATAAAGAATTTGAAAATCCTAAAGAAGAAGCTGAGTTTATTGCAGATAGAATTGAAGAGTTGATAGAAATGGGAATGCCACTAAACGAAATAGCAATATTGTTTAGGAAGAAGAAATATATACCGTTAATTTGTGAAGTCTTAGAGGAACGAAACATTTTAGTAGATGTTGAAAATATGTCAAGTTTGATGTCTACTGTTGAAATACAGGCAGTTACGAGTATATTTATGTATCTTTCTGGGAAAATTTCGAAGGAGTATTTACATGAAAAATGGGATTTTGCTAAGAAATATGCAAGTGAACACATGATTAATTATGCTATAGATGAACTTTCTAAATATATACCTGAAAAATGGGTGAGCAATAATCCTAAGAAAATGGCTCAGGAGTATTTGCTTCAAGAAATATATCAGGTATTTATATCGAATCTTGGAATCTTGGCATATTCAGAGGATGATCCAAGATATGAAAAAATTATGTTTAATTTAGGAAAATTCTCACAGCTGATTAATGATTTTGAAGTGGTTAACTATGATTACTCTCCCAAAATAAAGATAGATACATTTGAATCTTTTTTGAAATATACAGATGATGAATATCCTGAAGGATATTTGGATGATGCATTTAAAAAAGAGCAAGGTGTACAGTTGATGACAATTCATAAGAGTAAGGGCTTGCAGTTTTCAGCAGTTTTTATTCCGTGCATGTGTAAAAATATTTTTCCATCAAGCGGAAAAGGTGGATTGAGTGAATGGCATTTTCTTCCAGAGGAAGCTATTGGTAACTCTCAAATTATTAGAGGAAAGGGAAGTCGGGCAATTGAGGACGAAAGAAGAATTTTTTATGTTGCTGTTACGAGAAGCAGGAAATTTGTATTCTTAACAAGAGCGAATTATGGATCAAATAAAACGAATAAGGTATCAGAATTCTTAAGTGAAGCAAGAACAGCAAGTGGTTATATTTATGAGTATGATGAAAAATTGTGTAAATATACGGAACGTGAAAGATGGAAACCGTACAATAAAGAAGAAGTAGTTTTTTCGATTGATTTTACAAACCTTTCCCAATTTTTTAATTGTCAATATGGTTTTAGATTGTCTCAAATATATGGATTTGTGAATCCTATCAATCTTAGAATGGGATATGGAGCATCCATTCATAGTATGGCTAAGGAGGTAAATAAGTATGTAATGGAGAATAAAACAAATGAAATACCAGATGAGATAATGAATCATATAAAAGAGGGATTTTATTTACCATATATTGGTCATGCAAACAATACATATGAACTTATGAGAAAGAAAGCAGAGACATGTATTGAAAAGTTTGTAAAGGAAAATGGTAAACAGTTTAGTGAAGTTGAATATGTGGAGAAATATTTTGAGGTTGCATTTAGAAAAGATATTTTGGTAAATGGAAGAATTGATTTGATTCGTAGGAAAAACATTGAAGGTAAATGGGAAGTAATTATTGTTGATTATAAAACAGGCGAAAGAAAGCCATCTGAATTAGAACAACGTTTGCAACTTGAAATTTATGCATTAGGATATAAAAAATTAACTGGGCAGGATGCAGATGTTTTGGAAATTGTTGATATTGAAGGAAATGAAGTTGTTTCGTCAAGGGCTGTATTACCGGAAAATTTGGAAGATACAGCCGAACGAATACGTGATGCGTGTGACGAGATATTGGATAACAATAATGTGAAGAGAGTATGTGAAAAAAACAAGTGCAAAAATTGTAATCACAGACTCATGTGTTATAGCTTATAAAAGCATGTGACAATAAAATGACAATACAATCTCTCGAAAATCCACGCAACAGGTAGAAATCAGGCAAAACTCTCTAGTTTCTACCAGCAAAACCAATAAAAAACACTACACAACAACTTTGCAAAGAGGAGTTTGAATAACGGATTAAAATGCCGAAAGCCTGTATTTATGCGGGCTTCCGGCATTTGTTTTATCAAATGGCTCTAGTTTGGCTCTATTTGTGGGGAGAGT